>OFMN01001895.1_pt1 | contig 12309 bp, 11 predicted proteins | sample 1541791 | NCBI WGS metagenome assembly OFMN01 (sample SAMN04209248, study PRJEB22552) | human gut metagenome | biome: gut; material: feces | host: Homo sapiens | place: USA: Oklahoma
CGACTCGATGGCCGTGTCCGGTGGGCAAGTCGTTTCCGACGTCACACCAAACTGCGCGGTAACCAACAAACAATAATATTTGATGTGGCCCGAGTCGTCAATAACTCGGGCCACATCAAATATCTAAAATATATAAAGTCATTCCCCGATAATAAATCCGAGATTAACTCGACGTATAAATCCAGTAACAAAATACGAAATTGTCCCAAAACCTAAAAAATTAATCAATAACATCAAAAATGGATTAATATTAGGAAGATAACAGTAAGCAAGATATACTAATGGGGAATGAAATAAATACATACCCATGCTATTCCGACTGATGCGAGAAAGAATCAGATTACGTTTATTTGGCATGAGAGCATATCCAGTTAATATGCATAATGCAGAAGCAATGCATGAGAATATCCGACTGTCAAAACCGCAAAAAACTGCAAGCAATGATGCCAAAGTAAGTACGGCAGCAATGATTTTCAGCGAGATGCGCATGGCTTTCACTTCTGAAAAATACAGATGCACAATCAGCCCCAAAACAAACCAGATATAGTTAGTCCCGAATTGTCTGAGATAAGGCAATGAAGACGGTATTCCTTGCGCTAAACAAGCACAAAGACAGCAAAAAATGAAAGGTAGTGCCCGAAGGTTTGCGCACTTAGGGTCGTGCCCGTCCATGGGACGATGATCAGTTCGCTTCCTGCAGGTTGTCATCGAGCCGGGACATGTCGAGGTAGCGGCGCGTGCTCCATTCGTTCGCGGTGACGTACCTGATTCTGGCGCAGATGAGCATCAACGCGCTGTTGCCGTCCGGGAAACTGCCGACGACGCGCGTGCGACGCCGGATCTCCCGGTTCAGCCGTTCGATCATGTTGTTCGTGCGGATCCTCCTGCGGTGCTCCGTCGGGAATTCCGGCAAAAGGTAGGCGGTCGTCTCCCCGATGCCCTCGCGCAGGCAGCCGGCCGCCGCCTTGAGCTTCCTGGACTCCATCTCCGCGGCGACCGTCCCGGCCTTGGCGAGGGCGGATTCGCGGGACTCCATGGCGAATATCGCCTTCAGGGCCGCGGACGCCCAATCCCGGTGGTTGGGCGGCACCTTCGAGAGCACGTTGCGCATGAAGTGCACCATGCACCGCTGGTACTTCGCCCGGGGAAGCATCGAGTTCACCGTGGAGACGAGTCCCGCGCACCGGTCGCCGACCACGAGGCGCACGCCCTTCAAACCGCGTTCGATCATGCTTCGTATGAACTGCTCCCAGCTGGCAGCGTCCTCCCTCATGCCCTCCGTCACGCCGATGACCTCGCGGTGGCCCTCCGCGTTGACGCCGATGGCGACGAGGACGCTGACGTTCTCCACGCTTCCGCCCCAGGAGCGCTTGTGCCACACGCCGTCCATGAACACGTACGGGTATTCGGATTCCAATGGCCGGGTGCGCCATCGGTCGATGTCGTCATACACGCGCTTGAGCTTGTCGGAAAGGGTCTGGGATGGCATCCTGTCACCCCACAGCAGTTTGCTGATGTCGTCGACCTGACGGGTGCTCACTCCCGCCAGGTACATCTCCATCAACGCCTCCTCGACGCTGGACTCCCGCCTGCGGTAGCGTTCGATGACCGCGGATTCGAAGACCGCGCCCTTGAGTTTCGGCACCCTGAGCTCGAGCCTGCCCGCCTTTGCCGTGAGCGTGCGTTCGTAGTGGCCGGCCCTGTACGCCTTGCGCCCCTCCTTGCGTTCGTATCTGGCGGCCCCGGTGATCTCGTCGGCCTCGGCGTCGAGCATGGCGTTGAGGATCTGGGTCATCTTCTCGGTGACCAGCCGGTCGAGTTTGGTCTCGAACAGGTTCTGGTCGATCTGTATGATGTTGCTGTCGGGCATGGCTGCGCGTCCTGCTTTCCAATTGCGATTCTTTGTTTGGCGACTGAAAATCGTACACAGGACGCGGGCCATGCCCGCTTCAACATCTCAACGAAGAACAAAACCGAAAGTGCGCAGGAATTCGGACGTTATCGCAAAAACCAAAGATGACCATTATCAAAACCGCATATTATATATTTAAATATCACGATCAAAGGAGATGCTTTATATGGAGCATAATGCGCAAGCATCCTTAATGGATAAAGCCAAGCAAGTCCTACAAAAAGGTATAATTATTCTGTTAAATTTCTCTTTAATAAATTTTAAAATTTTTTGATTCTTTTTCAATGAATAAAGTATACAAAAACCAGAAATTGAGAAAAATAATGGCATCTGCACGACATTTATCACATCCTTTATTCTGCTCAGAAAAACAGAGGACTGATTTGTTGTATACAAAGACCATTTATCCGAATAAATGATAATACTGTGACCAAAAACGACCGTCAAAATTGCAATCGCTCTTAGATTGACAATGTCTTGTCTTGTCTCATTCTACCTACTTTTACCTAGCATTGTTAGTCAGAATTCGCCTAACAATCGGCCTAATCTTCCAAATCTGCAATACAAGTATCGCAACAAAACAGAAGCAAGTTCCAGCAATCCACCAACGCATCTGCTCCATTGTCATTAGAGCAGAAACAATCAGCAATATTTGTGTTGCTCCTTCACAAATATTATTATCTTCTATTCTCAGAATGCTCAGAGAATTAAACTTACGTAGAAGCAATACAACAATATTGCTAATTGCAGATGCCAAACAAGCTCCAATCAACCCGCACACAGAAAGCAACACGTAATTTAAGACAACACACACACAAGCACCAATCATTGTTGTAACAAACAAATAACGAGTCTTCATACTTGACGTATATATTGATCCATAGAAAGCACTTATAGATGAGTAATAGAAGGACAGAAGAAGGACAGGGACAAGAGTCCAAGCAGAATAAAAATCTTTTTGCAACATGAAAGAAGCGAGCCATGAAGATAAAGGAATTAAAACTGCCAAACTTAATACAAGACCAGCATTATATATACGATATATCGCATTAAAAAATGCCTGACGACTTTTTGATTTGAATTCTTGAAATGCGGACAAATTCCATGCTTGTTCAAAAATAGAAGTCAAAAGTTTGAGCAGTCCAGGAATTTTAGATGCTGCGGCAAACATTCCCGATGCTGCAATTCCCATAATTCCAGTGATAAAAAATCTGTTAATATTTTGCGTCATCCACCATGAAAGCGCGTTAGGAACTAACGGAAGTGCATACACCATCATCGACTTAAAATTATCTTTAAAATCACTGATTTCAAAACGTATAAATCGATATAGACGTCCTGGTATTAAATACCACAAGCATCCAATACAATTCCCCAAAAAGAGAGAAATAAAGAAGCCTTGAGCCCCCCATTTTAAAAGTGCGATAGTTACGACTGTACATAAGATATTGGCTACTGATGATATGACTGAAGCAATTGCCATAACTGACACCTGCCCAATTCCTCGAGATAAATTCGAGAAAAATATCTGCAAAGACATAGCTACATAACAGACAAGAAACCAGCCTTTATATTCACCCAACCCACCAAATATTTCTAAATCTAAACAGGGCAGTAAACATGCAACAACTAAACAGCTAAGAACCGTTACACCAAAACCCACAGAAGCGTAGGCCTTAGCCGAGCCTTCATTATTAACGCAAAATCGTAACGTCGCATCTGACACCGACAGAGTCACTAAAGGAACAAGCATATTAACCGTCGTCGTCAACATATCCGTCACACCATATTCTGCAGTTGACAAATAATAGGTATATAACGGAACAAGTAGAAATGCTACTAACTTAACAGCAAAATTACTTAATGTGAATAAACCAATGTTTTTGATCAAATCTACATATTTAGACATTGCTCTATTTCCTGAATTGTTCTTTCCAGCGTTGAATATTTTCTGCTGGAATATTGATGTTAGTTGAACGAGACTGTTCAATCAACCGCGCCATATCGCGCTTTAAATTAGAACGATCAACTGTAGGGATATCCGTATCTCTTTGAATATCAGCAGCACGATTATCAATCGTCACAATCATTGAACGAATTTTATGGTTCAGGCAATAGATACCACAATGAAGTCTTGTACCAAAATAATCAATGTCTCTATGTTCCTTGACAAATTGCTCAAGCCCGGCAAAGCCGCCCTGCACAGGAACAATCCCATCTGATTCAGGCATTGAATGCAGTTTAGCCAAATCTTCCGACCCCTGAACCCATAGGTACACATTCCGGTAATGCTTTTTTAGAGTACGCAGCATATACCCATCATTCACGGAATCAAAACCATAATCCGTAATGGTTGTTAAGACATCAGTCGCTTTGTTAATAGGGATAGACGCACAAAATTCCGGAGTAAGATCCCACATTGTCACACATGCAGTATTAATCACATTTTCAATTCCGATAGAACGCAATGCTCTTTCCGTATTGCTATCACGCACAGAATGCAGGTATTCATCCGTCAAAAGGTATCTAAGAACAGAAGCAGTTTTGGAAGAAATTCCCTCTCCCTCAGCCATATCTCTCATTCCAACAGCTAAAGTCAAAATAGACTTAGCATATATAGATGGGTTTGACGGCAAATCAATCCAATGGATTCTAGTACGAAGTTTGTCGGCATTCGCTGAAATAGCATTCGTCCCGCAAAGTATCTTCAAATCATTCGAGAAAGATGCATTAACTCCCCTTGTAGGAACATGCGTTGCAATTCTATTAAAATCACCACGAGGCCAAATCATGCTCAATTGCCTTTCCGCAAAATGCATAATGATGTAGTCTCCGGCATTTTGCGACCCTAAGCTCGTATCCAACAGTACTGGATCATTATTCGAAAGATGCTTCTGCGGAATTTTCCCTTTAGACGCAATAGAGTAACGTGGGAATATGAGTGCACGAGAAATCTTTTGCTCAATATTGTTTATTTTCATTTTCCAATCCCTTTAAATCATATCTTCATGATTTTTATAAAACTCACATAATCTTTTACTTATTTCTGAAATATCAAAACCAGCCGCACGCACTTGCTCAATTCGATCAACTCGTTGATCCCGTCCTTTTTGATAAGCTTCAAGCGCTGCATCAGCCCATCCAGAAGTCCCTTCTGATAAATCAACAAAGCGAATAAGATCCGAACACTTGGCCATAGGGGGAACTCCATTGGACACTACCGTCGGAAGGCCAGATGCTTGAGCTTCAATAGAGACAAGAGGCAAACCTTCGTATAGTGAAGGAAGAAGAAAAACATCAAAAGCTTTGAGATAATCCGGTACATTAGGAACAGATCCGATAAAATGAACATGTCGTTCAATTCCAAGATCTTTTGCCTTTGCCTCTAATGAAGGACGCAATTCACCTTTACCGACGATCGCCAACTCAGACAATGAATCACGCTTCAAAATATCTGCAAAAACGTCAAGTAAAAAAGACTGGTTCTTTTGGGGCAGCAAACGACCTACAGTTCCAAACACAGGTCCGCGCGCATCCGGGAACAAACGATTACGCATCTCAAGGTGCAAGGCATTATCCACAAAATATTGATCGACATCAATGCCATTATGAAATATCTGGCAACTTGAAGATTCTGCGATTCGTTTACCAAAAGCAAATTTTGCAGCAGGCAGAGAACATGCGTAGAAGTAGTCAGGATACTGCCGAATAATATGATGACAGCCACGCAACATTATGCGCTTGATTATTTTCCCATGGTCTTCGGTATTGTGTGAATGTGCAATAAGGTACCGTCCCGTTTTCTTTGCTTCGCGCATATACACCAAAGAGGCTGAATCTAAATTATGCGCATGAACGACGCTGTACTCAGGATGATTCTGGAAAAAAACCTTGATATACTTCCGATAACCACATGGATTATGGCTAAAGCTGGGCGCTTTATAAATCCGTCCACCCATTGAAAGTATCTCGGATTCATATTCATACGAATAATCTTGGCTATAGGGATGCGTCAGGAAGTCAAATTGGATAGAATCACGATCAATCTTGCGATAGATATTCATTAGCAGTGTTTCCACACCACCTCTATCCATTATATTCACGACTTGTAGTACGCGTTGCATGTCACGCCTTTCTTTCTGGAAGACTGTATGTTACAGGCTCACTATTAAGCCATTCAATTAAATTAAATCCATGACGAAAACGATCGGTATCGTTAAGCACTTCATTACCAGAAGCACTCGGAAACAAAACAGCACTTTGAAAGCCAGGCATCGGATGAGCAACAAAACATAGCTTATTAGGGAAATTCAGAGCATCAAAATCACGAAGATCTTGATTAGAACATTCGTTCATTTGGCTGAATTTGATGAATACGTTGTTCCAGTTGATTCGGCCACACCTTCGTTTCCATTTTTCTTCTGCCTCTTCAGGTGTAGGGTAGTGCAAAAAAACAATTTCAATATCATCAAGTCTTGCAACCACTTTATCAAGTTCGTTTCTGCGAGACAATGTCTTCACATGGACCGAATCAGCAGCAGGAATAAACTCCAGTTTCGAATCCACATAATGGCGCAAATCGGAAACGAACTTCACATAATCAGAACCGAAGAAATATAAACCTTCAGTCGGAGATGAATAGGGCAATCCAAAGTACCTATATACTGATCCAGCCCAGCAATTGTTGGATATAACAGTAAAATCAGTCCGATTAAGCTTCTTTCGTCTTGCAGAAGCAAACCAAGGGTTTGTACGTTCTCGTAATCTACGCTCTAAAATACCCCAATAATCTCTATTCATTTTATCACCTTATCTAAATAGAGTCTTGAATACATTTATTACGCTCGAAAAATCCGTTGCATATGGAATTGCGCCATGCCATTGCGGACGGAATACACCAATAATGACAAAATAGACAAAACATACCAGACAAAAAATGTTGCGAACAAAAAAACTCTCTTTCGCTGGCACTCTTTTTAATACAAAGGGAACGATGATTATCACTAATGCACCAAAGTAGTATGACAATCGTCCCAAGACTTCAACCTTTACGCCCATTGCCACAAACATTACCCATAACATCAGCATATGCTGATATGTATATACCATGCGTTCATCATCAGATTCTTGCTTCTGAGGCAACTTCTGAATAGGCATATAAAAGAAACACATTGCGACAATACTGATCACAAACATTAATTGAATCAACGCACCGAAATAGTTAGATTCTGTATGATTCGGATCATAAAATTCAGTGCGTCCAAGTATTGTAGCGATTAATGACGTAACAGAATTTGAACCAATAAACATAATGATTGTTGTAAGGATATACAAGATTAACGAAGTTCTCGTAAAAGTCAAAAGCGTTATCGGAAATACTAAAAGTACTAGCCAAGCCGTCTGGTGGAACTGCGTAGCGATAAGGAAAAATATCAATGCAATTGGCCATTTACGATCACGCAATTTACAGTATCCAATAAGGACAAATCCAATTGCAACAGCCTGGCGCATAACATTCAAATACATGGTATATGTCGTCATAGCAATGAACATAAAAGCGCTAAGCGCTACATCCTCTGATAATCGATATGTCGCATAACCAACTGCAAACATCATGAATGCGCTCGTAACCATAATGAGGAGTTGCGGATCCCGCGATATATGATTTAAAAAACGGCACAAAAGCGTAAAACCATATTCGTATCGGTACTTCTTGAGCGAGAACGAAGTATCATCGCCAATAGCCCTATAGGCCCCTGTGAACTGAGGAGTGTCTACGCCAACGGTTTCCTTACGCACCATAGCAAGGAAAGCAAGCATTCCATAGAAAATCCAGGTAAGCGTTATCCTCTTATCCTTACTTCGCAGTGGTTTCAGGGCACATGCAAAGGCAGGAATCAATGCCATCACTACAAGATACGGAATCATCTACAAACTACCGTTCTGCTATCAGTTGCTCATAGTGTTGCATCAGCAACTCAGCATTAGCCTTCGCTGAATATCCTCGCTGCTCAAGCAATATTGGATTTTCCATCAACCGCCCACCATTTAAGGCAACCGTTAACACATTTATCCATTGCTCAACCCCATTATCAAGAGAAACAAATGCACCCGTACCCGTGATATCAGTTTCCTTAGGCACTTTGTCCGAATAAACACATGGCAAACCAGCAGCTTGCGCTTCCACGGCAGAAACAGGTAAACCTTCGTATAACGACGGCATGAAAAAAACATCCATTACAGAATATAATTTATTAATATCTTCACGTACGCCTGCAAGTATCACAGCATCCGAGAGATGCTCAGTCATTATTGTTTTTTTAAGCTCGTCTCGATTATCGCCATCTCCAAGAATTAGCATCTTGCCATCAGGAAAAGCTTCGTGAAATTTCGCAAATACACGAATAGCAAAAGGGAAATTCTTCTGCTTAACAAAACGCCCCACACAGCCTATAACTGGATCAATATGTCCAATGCCCAGCTCAGCACGAAGCCGTTCTCTCGATTCCAAGCTATAAGCGAATTGTTCCAGCGGAATACCATTATTAATCACTGTGAATGGCTGAGATCCAAAAAGAAAATGACCAGCATCTTCAGAACAGGCAATACGATCAGTAGCATAATGCTTACCGATAGCATTAAGAGGCACGTTACGTAGCCGATGCAAGAATTTATCAGAAGAATTGTTTAAATGGCTATGAAGCACACGATGCTTTATACCGGCAAGTTCAGCCTCTCGAAGTACACAAAATGCTGAATTAGGCATATGACAATGCACAATGTCATAACTGAACCCAACTTTTTCGAACACCTCATGTACTTCACGCATGAAACGTCTAAGATCGTCCGCAGCATAATTAACTGTATAAACTTTTGATCCCGTTGCCTCGAGCTCTTCATCGTAACGCTCATTATGCATGAGAATACCATTACGTGAAGAATGGTGCAGAAAATCAAAATGTACACGACTCTCATCATGGAATCGGTTCCAATTGTATACGACTCTAGCTATACCCGCTGATCTATTCAGTGATGGTACAACTTGCAATACCCGTATGGGAGCATTCGTCATAATCCGCCCCTACTTATCAATTACAGTAACAACATCATCAGCACGGAAACGATGTGAAACACAAGTAACGCACTGGTCAGGGAAATGACCGACAGCAATGTACATCACAAGATTCTCATATGAAGGAATATTCAGAAGTTCACGTGTCGCCTTTTCAGGTCCCTTACGAAACATGGTATTAAGAGGACACGAAGCAATGCCTTGCTCTTCTAATGCAAGTAACAAGCTCATGCCGAATAAACCACCATCTGTATATCCCTCATTATGCTCTTGCGGAGCCATAAACACTCGATTATCTGCAGTAAGAAGAATCAGGGCAGGGGGAGTCGCATATCCGTTAAAGCCTCCCTGCAGTTTAAGAGCCTTGGAAATCAAATCATGGTTAAGAATTACACGTATACGTGTAGGTTGTCTGTTACAAACAGACGGCGTTCGCATGGCAAGTTCCACCGCCGGTTTGATCTCATCATAAGTAATCGGCCTATCAGAAAATTCCCGAATAGAATGCCTATTTGTCGACAGCTCCCGAAAGGTCAATACAGCATTATTCTTCTTGCTCTCCTCAGAAAAATGAAAGCTCCCTCCCTCAGCACTATTCATTTTCAGAGCAGCATCCACTGTTGGCACAGGAAAAATTGACTTCACGTAAATCAGAGTATCTTCATGATTCGCGTGACGTCTCAAGTATTCACCCAAAGCCACAAGAGCTGAACGATATGGCATACTGTCCGAATAGTTTGGAACTTGCTGTTGGTATAGACTCAACGTTTTGGCCAAATACTGCAACGGTCGTTTCCCGAAACCATAACGGAAATCCTTATGGCTTAAACCTTTCTCAATTTGATGTGTGAAATACATCATACGAGATTCAAGCTGCTTAGTGCCTTTCGCTGTATCTTTTGCATACGCTTTGTTATATCGGCGTGACTCTCTTAACGAGGACATAATTAGGCTGGGATAACCATTAAGTACGCTCTTGATAAGAGCTACCACAGGCATAGGTAGATTATCCTTAAGATAATCTTTCATCGAACTCATCATTAACCTCTAATACTCACTCATCAATAGCTTTGGACAAAAATGCCTTAGCTTCAGCCCGTTTTGTCTCCAGAACCTGCGTTACATACGTATAGTCGATTGGCTGATTAGCAATATCAAGATTGCGCCAATCATCAAGATAATGACGCGTTTCTCCAGTCATCTCAAGCAGGTTCATAATGCGGCCAGAAAAACGCCCAGGACTAATTGCAACAAATTTACGGCCAAGATTCATAGAGAATGCAGTGCCGTGGAACGAATCAGTAATCACATACTCAGCGTTCATGAACAAACTGACGAAACCTCCAACGGGCGGGCAAACAATGGTATGTTCACCTTTACGCTTTTCATGAACCCCATAAGCAATTCGATAAACTGGTAGCCCAACTTTGCTTGCAAATCGCTGTACATATTGATCGAATTCATGGTTCTTATTGAGCTGGTATACCAAAATATAAGGCTCCGTAGGCAAAACACTATCATCACGTAGCACGCTCCAATCATCACGATTGAGCATCAATGTGGGATCAATGACAGGTACCGCACCATGTACGCCTATAGAGTCCAACAATTCAGCAGCTTCAACTTCACGTACAGAGATATGAGAATACTTCTTCAATGCATCACGCATTAATGGCTTTTCCCAATCTTCCAATGAAGATTTGCCTATGCTGGCCGCATAAGCAATACGTTTTGCCCCTTCAGGAGCGAAAGATAGATAAAAAGCCTTATTGAAGCCTTCATTCCAAGTACTATTCCACACCTGGTCAGAACCAGTGCAGTAAATATCCGCCTGTGGAGGATCTTGTTCCAAAGCTTCTACTGAATAATATTTACGGTCCGTAAGGGCAAGCTTGGACTGGCGAAAATCATTTAATGGCTTAGCCCGTCTCACCACGATGCGACTAACAGGGATTTTGGCCAATGATTTGACACCAGGAATTTTGAAGATAGGCATCTTCTTAGCCAACTGACCATTCAGAGCACGCTCAGTTTCATTTTCCGGAATCGCATCATGGCGGTAATAATCCACAATCGACGGGGTTGCTCCCATACTCGAAAGCACCGTCTGCGTCGCATAAGTCTGAAGGCATGAACCATAATTTGGGGAATTATGTAACGTGACCACGGCAATGGTGGGTCTGGCATCCTTTACATTGTCAGCCATTATTGGTTCCTTTCCGCAGAAGATGCGTATAGATGAAGGAGCGGACAGAATTGGGAACAAGACAAACCAATATATGAGGAATAGTCGTTCCTAAGAACTGGAAGAATGTGAAGTATCCTCTCCGCAATTGCTCTGTTTTGAACTTCCAGATATGCGGAATATATGCAGGACCGCCACGACGAGCATAGAAATCCGGACTCACCCGCATGGCGACCAGAGGCTCATCAATGTTCGCAGCCTTGCATCCTGAAGCCAACATCCGATTGAATAAATCCCAATCTTCAAAGTACAGGTAGTCGGCGCTATAATTCCCCGCATTCAATACTCGTGACTTACGAAACACCATGGAAGGATGTCTAAAAGGATTGCGTAGTTTCGAATATGCAACAATCGACTGCTGATCAATCGGAAGATCCGATTTGGCTACCGGATGCTCTGGATCAGATATGAATTCCACAATCTGCGAGCCGACCATATCCAAATTGTATGTTGACATCTTGGCAAGTTCTTTTTCCATTCGAGTCGGAAAAGCATAATCATCGGAATCCATACGTGCAATGATCTCATTCCTGCACACCGGGACCCCATGTGCAAGGGCATTACCCAACCCTTCATTCTTCGGTAGGGTCACCAAATCAAAAAGATTCTTATTGTGTTCACAAAAAGAACCAATGACACTATTCAGTTCTGGAGTCAACGGACCGTCCTCAACGAGAACAATTTGCTCAGGGGGAACTGTTTGAGCAAGCACGCTATCTAAAGATTCTTTCAGCCACGTAGCAGACTCTTTCGCATATACACTTATTAGCACACTGTAGGCCGGGAAGCGCTGCACCGAGAACTCCTTTTTGAGAATACGCAGTTCAAATAGCAAACCAATTAAATCACATCCCCTCTATTATAAAGCAATGTATTACAAACCCTTTTACAAGCCAAAACCAGATCTAGATAAGTAATGTCTTCTGAATTATCATAGAGGGTGTGGGCTCTGGTTCCACATGACAATGAGCCCAGAACCCACACCCTCTATGAGAGGTGAGCACTCATCACTTAGCGTTGATGGTGCAGTTTGGTGTGACGTCGGAAACGACTTGCCCACCGGACACGGCCATCGAGTCG
>OFMN01001907.1_pt1 | contig 12245 bp, 8 predicted proteins | sample 1541791 | NCBI WGS metagenome assembly OFMN01 (sample SAMN04209248, study PRJEB22552) | human gut metagenome | biome: gut; material: feces | host: Homo sapiens | place: USA: Oklahoma
TGACCGTACCCACTTTCCCGGCTTCAATGTCTGCAAGCATGGCTTGAAAACCGGGCCTTTGAAAGTTCGCGCCGGAATAGCCGTCGTCGGTGTACCAGCGCAGGTTGGTAAAGCCATTTTGTTTTGCAAAGGCTTCGAGTATCCTTTTTTGGAAAGAGATTTGTCAAGGGTGTTTTACCATTCAGCAACGAATTAAGGCATAAACAATATCACATTTTTATAATGCTTTTTGACCACAATCAGTCCGGCACTGATTGTGGTCTTTATTTTGGAAATGACATTTTCCCCTTAAATAAAGGAATCAATCGTCGTTGCGTTTTTCGTCAATATCTGCCATAATAAAAAGAAGTGTAAATAAAAGAAAAAGGGGGGAATTGCCATGCCGCAAACACCGTTTCATGCCTATTACAAGGCCCGACTTTTGGAACAACTGCCGGAAGCAGAACAGTTCCTTCCGGTCTTTGCATCATCGGATATTGAAATCTATCCGTTTCAGATTGCAGCGGCCAGCTTTGCCCTGCGTTCCCCCTATCAGAAAGGTGCCGTTCTGTGCGATGAAGCAGGTATGGGCAAGAGCCACGAGGCCATGCTGGTCATCAATCAAAAGTGGCTGGAGGGATACAGCCGGATTCTGTTGGTCATTCCCAATGCCGACCTGCTGCACCAGTGGACGGAAATGCTGGAGCGATTCTATACCGTCCCATATGTGGTGCTGACCAATCGGGACCAATGGCGGCAGAACACCAGTGAGGACAACTCCAACGCTTTTATCCAAGATGCCATTGTTATTACTACCTACGACTTCGCCGCCGACAATGAGGAGGCCGCAAAGGTAGTTAACTGGGATCTGACGGTATTCGAGGAAGCCAATGCCCTCTCTCCAGTCTACCGGGAGGACAACAAGCAGGCCAAGGCCCTCAAGCGGATCGCCGGAGACTCCTTCAAGCTGCTGCTGACCGGCACTCCCATTGAAAAGAACATCATGGACTTATACGGTCTGATCTGGTTCATCGACGAAACGCTGCTGCCGGGAGAAAAAGAGTTTCTGGCCCGGTATCTGCGCCGACCAGAGAACTACCCGGAACTCAGCGAACAGGTCAGCCGCTATTGTTTCCGTACCCTCCGTTCCCAGGCCAAGCACTACGCCAAGGTGACGGAACGTGTGCTGCTGACCGTGGAGTACACCCCCGGCAAGGCAGAGCGGCAGCTCTATGAGCTGCTGTACGCCTACATCAACCAGCCGGAAAAGCGAGCCTTTCCCGAAATGAACCAATATGACCTGGCTCTGCGGCTGCTGGGCCTGTTGGGTTCCTCTACGGCGGCAATTTTGCAAACCATCAAAGGTATCGTCAAGCGGCTCCAGGGGCTGGAAAACGCAGCGGACGAACTAAGCCAATGGCAAGAGATTCAAACCGCAGCCGAAAGCATTCCCCAGGATGCCAAGGCCGGTGAGCTGCTGACCGTTCTCAAACAGGGATTTTCCCTGATGAAGAAAACGGGAGCCAAACAGAAAGCGGTTATCTTCACCGAGAGCGTGGAAACCCAGAAGATGCTCCAGAATCTTCTTTCTGACCGGTACCGCACTCTGGCCTACAACGGCAGCGCCGATTACTCCGTGATCCACCAGTTCAAGGAGGATGGCGAGGTGCTGATTTCTACCGATAACGGTGCCAAGGGCTTCAATCTGGAGGAGGCTGCTTTCATCATCCACTACGACCTGCCGTACAACACCTTAAAGCTGGAGCAGCGTATCGACCGCTGCCACCGGCTGGGTCAGGAAAACGATGTGCTGTCAGTGGCCTTCATCGACAAGAACAACTTTGCCGATGTTCGCAAGCTGGAGCTGGTCAACAAGCGGATGTTGGTGACAGACGGTGTCTTTGGTATTACCGATGACGTGCTGGGCGGTTTTACAGATGATGTAAAAGCAGCCTTTCCGGTCATTGCCCAGCGGTTGCGGCCCAGGGCACAGATTGAGCAGGCATACCGCCAGACCCTGAGTACCCACGAGGAAGATAACCGGCAGACCGTCTCCGCAGCGGAGGATATTCTGTTTACCACCTTCACCAAGGAACTGGCCGACAAGGTGAAGATCAATCCCAAGTATGTGAATCGCCGTGGACAGGAGCTGAACAACGACCTCTGGGAAATTACCAAATGGTTTTTTACTCGTTATAATGAAAAGAACGATGATTGCCGTTTTGTGATTGACGAATTCAACCGTACGATCACGGCCACGGAGTACCGGGAACTGCCGGTGCTGTTCTACTACTGGACGGGGAGCCGGAACCGGCCCTATCGCAGCCAGAAGATGTACGGCATGGCAAAAGACTTCAAACCCAAGGCCGGACAGATTACCCTGTCCAGTATCATAGGCCGTGGGATTCTCCACGAGCTGGAGTGTGCCAACGAGGGAGTGCTGACCATCCCGACGGTGCAGGCGCCGTGCCAGATAGCCCTTTATACTGTCACCCTGGTTTCAGGCTCCAGCCGCACAGAACACGCCGTACTGTGCGGTTTGACGGATAGCGGCAAGGCCCTGGACGATGCAGCTTGCCGCAGCATCTTTGACTTGCCGGTGGAGAGCAGCACGGAGGATGAGCGGAGATCCCCCCACTGGTTAAAAGGAACCAGCCGCCCCCACCCGCTGGATCGGCTGGTGCCGAGTGATAAGATGATGGCGGAGCAACTGGAGCGCCTTTCGCCTGCCCAGGCCGAGGAAATGGAGCGGATGAAGCAGCAAGTGTCCGCTGATAAGGCGGCATTGAGCCGAGAACTGAACACCCTGGACAGCCAGGTACAGCAGGCGCAAGCGGAGCTGGAGGCCGTCACCGGCGACCGGCTGAAACGTCTGGCTGCACAGAAGAAAATCAACCAGCTTCGGCAGGAATATATGAAGCACCAGGAGAGCCAGTTCTTTGACGCCATGCGGCTGGATATGGAGCTGGAAGAAAAAATGAAAAGATAATCGAAACATTACCGGTGTTTCAATAGACCACGAGTATGTAGTGTGTTATACAAAGCAATTCGGACACCGGGTATTCCGTGGAACCGACAGAAAAACAGAACAATATAAGAATCCTGACAATGACCCCCGTGGCCCTTGGACAAGTGCTAACATGGTATCATACTCCGGATAGGCATAATGAAGCCTTTCCGCCACCTCACCGGATACCGCCCTGAACAATTGATGGCATAGAAATAATGCTTCCCATATGTTTTCATAGGAATCCATCCGGTAGGTGGACAAAAGTTTCTCCCACAAATCCTCGGATATATACCTTTCAATAAACTTATAGTTCTTGCCTACACTTAATTTAAAGCCTGTTTCGATGCCGACCTTCCATGATATCATTCTCAGCAGCTCATGGCGAACAATCTGATTAAAATGATCAATAGCAAATAAAATTTCCTTACGGCACAATCCTTTAATAACATAAGGTGTTACATTCCAAAATTCATTGCAGCAATCATCATACTCCCTTGCGCTTGGCTTTCTTACATGATAATCTATATCAGTCGGAACTATGTCCCTTTTAATTCTACAATCTTTATCAATTAGAACCTTTATTAATTTATCGCCCTTTAGGTAATTATCTAACTCTTCCAAGGGCAATAAGGTATCTTTATCTTCCTCTCTAAGATACTTAACTAGCCCCGGATAATTGCTTATCCTTACAGTTCGGATCAATTAGAATTAGCCGAAAACGGCGGCGAAGAAACGAACCACCGAGAAGCACCGCCGCATTGCCGAGCTTGATACCCTCATTGAACGACTGTATGCGGACCGGAAAAGGCGCGGTTGACCGCCTTGCCCTCAAAGGCTTAGGGGCATATCAACTATATATTGGGGCCGAGTGCCGTTACTTTAACACCGCCGCTAGCCATGAGCTTATGCTTCCTTTAGGACACTGTCCCAACAGACACTTTTTAAAGTATGCTGCACTAATCCTTATTTTTCACAGCATAGCGCAATGACAGACAGCCATGTTCTGCATTCTCTGTTCCCTGCAATTCCAAATTAACTTTTTCAGATAACAGAAGGTTATCAAATAGTTAGATGTCTAAAAAGCTTGTAGTTAAAGCTTTTTAGACATCTAAATCTAGGTACTAAAACAATTCATCCAGTAAAATATAATATTTTATTTTCTCCCAATCAGGCTTGATCCCCAGTAAGTCAAAAAATAGCTCGACATACTGTTCTTCCCCGATATCCTCCCTGATCGACCGGACGCAGAAGGCAATGTCATACCACTTGTCCGCCCTGCCGCTTCTCCCAAGATCAATAAAGCCACTTACTTTGCCATCTTTCACAAAGATGTTGCTGTCTCCCAGGTCGCCGTGGGAAAAGACAAGTTCCTCTTCGGGCTTTTCCGTCTTTAAAAAATCATACAGCTCGCGCGGATCTTTAAATGGAGTGTCTTCTTCCCAGTTTTCGCAATCCACATCGGCCAGATCGTTATTCAGTAAGTAATCCAATTCGGCTAAGCGGCTGTCTAAGCTATTCGTATAGGGACAATCCGATATGTCGATGGAGTGAAAGAGCCTGATGCACTCCGCATACAGCTCGATAATCTTTTCAGGGCTTTGTTCATCTTCATACTCTTCCGAGCAAAGGACGCCATCGGCCTCACTCATGAGCAGATTGCTCCAGCCATCATGCCGTTCAAAGTGCAGGACCTTTGGAACAGGCAGCTTTCCTTCCAGCCATAGCATCATGTCCTTTTCCCGTTCCACATCATAGGTGGTCCCTTTATACCGGCTGTCCGTCATTTTTAAATATAGGTTTTCATTTTCTCCCACCAGCTTATATACCTTAGCAGGAGACATTCCTTCCGTATCTTTTACGCAGCGGTATTTTTCGATCAGTTTTTTCAATTCCGGTGATATTCTCATTTTAGCCATTTATTATTTCCTTCCTCTTTTCTACAGTATTTAAAGATACCCCAAGAAGCTAATTATAACAAGACGAACTCCAATTCACTGTTCCTTGCATTCTAAAACCTTAAATACCAGAAAACAGCTTTTTCAAAGTTGTTTTCAAAGTTGGCGTATAACATAGTATCGACGGAGCCGATTTTGAAACCACAATTATGATAGAATTTACAAGCTATAAGGTTATTGTCCTGGGTTTCAAGCATTAGTCCATGCAAGTTTTTATGCTTTGCCCATTCTATAGATATATTGATAAGCGCGCTGCCTATGCCTTGCCCCCTGAAATCCTTACATACGGCGATATCTTCTATATAAGCGTACCGGTTCCAATTTTTTCGCAGTTTAACTTTTCCGACGCATTTATCGTCTTGGTAGTAAAGATATATTATCTTATCAGTATTGTCAATATATTCAAGGCAATCTGCCTCCTCATCCTCTTCATCCTCTTCGTCTTGGTAGGACTTGCTACTGCCGATGCTCGTCCAAATTTGCACTATGATTTAATCAATCCGGCAGATGGAAGAAACTACGGATGCCCCGAAAAAGGCTGGCGATATGATCGAAATACCATGAATCGGCTCATTCAAGAGGGCAGGATTATTTGGCCCGACAACCCAGATGGGCGGCCGCGCAAAAAATCATTTTTGAACGAGCTGTCAGACAATCTTCCTGGTTTTTCATCTGTTTTCAGCACTGGCGTTTATACAAATACTGCAACCAAGGAAATTGGAGGATTGTTTAATAAGTATTTATTTGATTTTCCAAAGCCAGTCGAGGTTATTAAGCAATTAGTTTCCCAAGTGTCTAACACGGATGACATCATCCTTGACTTCTTCTCCGGTTCTGCTACTACCGCCCATGCAGTGATGCAGCTCAACGCTGAGGACGGTGGAAATCGGCGCTTTATTCTGGTACAGCTTCCCGAACTGTGCGACGAAAAGAGCGAGGCATACAAGACCGGGTACAAGAATATCTGCGAGATCGGTAAGGAGCGAATCCGGCGGGCTGGTAAAATGCTAAAAGATGCGCTTGAAAGTTCCGGTTTGTTTGTTCGTGCAATGAAACGCCATCAAGATCAGCATGATTCACTTGAAGGATTTGCTTATGCGGAGTGGGAAGAAAGTCCAGAGGTAATCAATGCAAAAAAAGAAATGGCAGCAAAACTGGATGTGGGCTTCCGTGTTTTCAAGCTGGACACCTCCAATCTGAAAACCTGGGACGCCACCCCCATTGAGGACGAACAGCTCGACCTTCTGTACCAGCGAATGAATACCATGATTCACCGGGTAAAGCCGGAGCGCACTGACCTGGATATGATTTATGAAATCATGCTCAAACTGGGTGTGCCGCTGACCTACTCCGTGACACCGTTCTCCATCAATAACAAGACTGTCTATGGCGTGGGCGATGACTGCCTGCTGCTGGTCTGTCTGGCCGAGGATGTGCAGCCCGAGGACGTGGAGCAGATGACCGAATATGCCCCGGCAAAAATCATCATCTCCCGTGACAGCTTTGCTGACGATACCGCTATGGCTAATGCCTACTATATCCTGCGGGATCATGGGATTGAGCTGAAACTGGTGTGAGAAAGATATGAATAACACTCTAAAATGGTTTCATGTAATCACAAAAACCATTGTACATTGCTTACTTGGAACAATCGAATACATTGGTATTCCATTTTTACTTGCTTGTCTTTCTACATTCATTTCCCCTATCTCCAGCGGTAATACTTTGTGGCTTTGGATTGAGCGGATTGCTTTTTGCTTTACGATATACGAAGTAATTATTGTTGGTGTGCGAAAAATGCAGATTGACATACGCAAAGATGCACTATTAGCACTAAAAACCGCCTACGAACGAGCAGCCCTGTATTGTGAAACAGGAAATCAAGACATATATCGGAACTTAACTTCAAAAATAGATCAGGTGCTTGACAATGGGATACTAAATCAACTTGATGTTGTGCAGAGCTATAAAAATCTCAAGCTCTACATGGACAGCAAAAATATTGTTGGAATCAAATATGAGATTATCAATATTCAGCACTCCATTGAAGCAGATAATCTCTTATGGAACTATACCCTGTTCCTGCGGTTATTTAAGAGGTGAACAGGCATGAAACTGAAATTCAAGAATCAAGCCTTCCAAATGGATGCAGTCAACGCTGTGGTGGATTTGTTTGCCGGCCAGGAGAAAACACGGAGCACCTTCTCCGTCATGGAGGAAGCCCAGACCAATTTCTTAAATGAGCTGGGCCAGGGCAATGCTCTCTACATTGACCAGGAAACATTGACCGCCAATATGCACACCGTCCAGAAGCGGAATAACCTGCCCCTGACCCCCACAGCGGAAGGCTGCCAGTTCTGTATTGAGATGGAAACTGGCACCGGCAAGACCTACGTCTACACCAAGACCATCTTTGAGCTGAACCGCAAGTACGGATTCACCAAGTTTGTTATCGTGGTGCCGTCGGTGGCCATCCGGGAGGGCGTCTACAAATCCTTTCAGGTCACGCAGGAGCATTTCGGCCTGCAATACGACAACGTGCCATGCCGGTACTTCATCTACAACTCTGCCAAGCTGTCCGACGTGCGGCAATTTGCCACCAGTTCCAATATCGAAGTGATGATTATTAACATCGACGCTTTCAAGAAAGCGGAGAACATCATCAATCAAGCGCAGGATCGGCTCAACGGTGAAACGGCTATGGGCTTTATTCAGAACACACACCCTATCGTTATCATCGATGAACCCCAGAGCGTGGACAACACCCCCAAGGCCAAGGAAGCCATTGCCACGCTCAATCCCCTGTGTGTGCTGCGGTACTCCGCCACCCACCGAGAAAAAATCAATCTGCTTTACCGCCTGACTCCGGTAGACGCCTACCAGATGGGGCTGGTCAAGCAGATCGCCGTATCCTCCAATCAGGTTGCCGGTGGCTTCAATCAAGCCTATGTGCGGCTGCTTTCCGTCAGCAACGACAAGGGCTTTAAGGCCAGAGTGGAACTGGATGTGAAGGGCAAGACCGGAGCCGTGACCCGCAAGGCCATGACTGTCAAGCCGGGCGACGATTTATTCCTGCTGTCCGGCGGGCGGGAACTGTACGAAGGCTACACCGTTACCGGAATTGACTGCACTCCCGATTTTGAACATATCGAGTTTGGCAATACCCAGGAGGTCAAGCTGGGCAAGGCCATTGGAGACGTGGACGAGAACATCGTCAAGAAGGCGCAAATCCGGCGCACCATCGAAACCCACCTTGACAAAGAGCTGCGGTATCTGGACAAGGGGATCAAGGTACTGTCCCTGTTCTTCATCGATAAGGTGGACAAGTACCGCCACGAGGACGGCACACCCGGCATCTACGCCACTATGTTTGAGGAGTGCTATCAGGAGCTGATCGCAAAGCCCAAGTATGCGCTCCTCCGAGAGCGATTCACCACAGATGTGAGCAAGGTACATAACGGCTACTTCTCTCAGGACAAGAAAGGACGCCTGAAGGACACCAAGGGCGACACCCAGGCCGACGATGACACCTACAACACCATCATGCGGGACAAGGAGTGGCTTCTCAGCTTTGAGTGTCCGCTGCGGTTTATTTTCTCCCACTCGGCGCTGCGGGAAGGCTGGGACAACCCCAACGTGTTTCAGGTCTGCACCCTGATCGAGCAGAAGTCCACCTTTACCTGCCGCCAGAAGGTGGGCCGTGGCCTGCGCCTGTGCGTCAACCAGGACGGCGAGCGCATCGAGGACAAGAATATCAATGTCCTTCACGTCATGGCCAACGAGAGCTTTTCCGAGTTTGCTTCCACCCTCCAGAAAGAGATCGAGGACGAAACTGGCGTCAAGTTTGGTGTACTCCAGCTCAGTTTGTTTGCTGGGATGACCTATCAGGAAGAAGTTACCCGTGAGCATACGATTGACAGAGAAGAGGCCCACGAGCTGGTAAAAACCTGGATGGACGACGGCTCCATTGACAAATGGATGGCCGACCCCGAAATGACGGCAGCGGAAGAAAAAATTACAGCGGAATTGGAATCAGGGAAAATCACCGAACCGCCCAGCCCCGTAACGGAAGTCATGCGCCAAATTAAAAACGGTGCGACCGCTGAACAGGCAGCAGAGGCAATTATTGGAATCACCAGTACAATCACTACCGTAGAGGAACATACCGTCACCCACGAGGAAGCTACGGAGCTGCTGGAGCATTTTGAGCAGAAGGGGTATATCACCAGCACCGGTAAGGTCAAGGATACCATGAAGAACGCTTTGAAGAACGGAACCCTTGACCTGCCGAAAAAATATGAAGCTGCCAGAGAGCGTTTTGAGCAGATTATCGCCAATGCCGACCGGAAGCCCCCGGTGCGGGATGCCTCCCGTGATGTGGTGGTACGGCTCAACAAACAGGTCATGCTCTCCCCGGAGTTCCTGGAGCTGTGGAGCAAGATCAAGCAGAAAACCGCCTACCGGGTGAGCATTGACACAGAGCAGCTGGTGAAGAACTGCGTCAAAGCCTTTCAGGAAATGCCCCATATCCCCAAAACCCGTCTGGTGTCCCAGACTGCCGATATTCACATCCAGCAGTCCGGGATCAGCCACATGGAACGGGAAATGCGGACGATGGAGATTGCCAACGATTATCAGGCCCTGCCGGACATCATCACCGCCATCAGCGATGAAACGCTGTTGACCCCGGCTACCGTCAATCGGATTCTGGTAGAGAGCGGACGGTGTGGCGATTTCCTCAACAATCCGGAGGCATTTCTGGAGCAAGCCGTAGAGCTAATCCGCAGCCACCGCCACGCCTTGGCTATCGACGGTATCCGTTATGTGAAGCTGGATGGCCAGGAATATTATGTGCAGGAAATCTTCGACACCACGGAGTTGCTTGCTAACCTGGATCGAAACGCCGTAAAGGTGGAACACAGCGTCTATGACTATGTGGTTTACGACAGCTCCACGGTAGAGAAGCCGGTGGCGGTGGCCCTGGACAACGACCCGGATGTGAAGATGTTCTTCAAGATTCCCAGCCGCTTCAAAATTGAAACCCCCATTGGCACGTACAACCCCGACTGGGCTGTGTATCTGAATAAGAACGGTGAGGAAAAGCTGTACTTCGTCCTGGAAACCAAGGGTGACACCAGCTTTATGCACCTGAAAACCAGTGAGCAGCTAAAAATCCACTGCGGCAAGGAGCATTTCAAAGCACTGGACGCAGGTGTGGAGCTGGAGACTGCAACCAGTTGGACGGAGCTGCGCAAGCGCATTTGACAGAGATAGAAAGAGTTTTTTATCTCACATCTCGTCCTTGATTCTTGCGCTTTCCCTTGTTGGAAATCTGCTGCTCCTTCTGCGTCTGGCGCACCATTCTCCGCACGGCCAGCCGCTCTGCATCCTCGTCCAGCATCCGGGACACCGCCTTTTTACTGTCAAACATCAGAAGTGGGCTGTACTTCTCAACGTAAACCTGCTGTGCCTGGTTCTCCGCTTCCTGTTCTTTGCCGGGGCGGATGGCCTGTCTTGCTTCATACAGCTGCACTGGGTCGAAGCCCTGGGCCTGCTCCCGAAGCCCGGCATACTCGTTCAGGGCAGCGTCCAACTCGGCGGAATATTTCTGTTCCTGTTCTTCCAGCCGTTTCAGGCTCTGCTCCATGGCAGCGATGTCTTTAGGAAATTTATCGGCGGCATCTTCCTCGGTATATGCCAGCGACGCCAGAAGCAGATTTTTCTCAGAACGCAATTCTTCCAAATCCTCTGTCAGTGCCGCAATTTTTGCGGCCAGCTCCCGGTGTCGGAATACATGGACAGCAGAGAGCGCCTTTTTCTCGGTAAGCAGGCTGCGGCGCTCCTTCGTCTTATCTCGGATGTCCTTTGCCAGCTGATTGTACTGTGTGAGGGCAGGGCGCAGCGTATTCAGCGAAGCATTCAGGCGTTCCTTGCCCTTGCGGAGATACCCCAGCTGATAGCAGAACAGAAGCAAATTTTTTCGCAGATTCTCCATGGTCTCGGCGAGCGCCGGGATGGTATTTTTAACTGCCTGCGCCAGCTTTTTGACCTGTCCTCTCAGCTCCCGGAGCAGGGCATTGTCCGCCTTGATCTGCCGGTTTAGTTCGCACCGGTCAGAGATAATACCCTTTTTCTCCATGGCTCTGGCAACCACACCCTCATGGACCGTAGGCCGCTCCAGCAGGCCGCGCTCGGCATGGCTGCGATGGTCGATGCGTTCTTCATGCCCGGTGCGCTCCAGATAGCGGTTGGCCACATCCGCCCATGCGGCCCGCCACAGGACAAGCTGCTCGTCGCTGTTCCATCGTTCCGTGATGGGATTTTGCCTGCCATATTTGGTGCTTTTGGGGTACTTGGACACCCGTTCATAGCCCTGCGCCTGCGCTGCGGACGGGGCCATATACACCTTCTTTTTGCCCACCTTGTACTGATACTGCTTCTCCCATCCGTCGGCCTGTGCCTGTTTGAACTCAGCGGCGGTAAAGCCCCGTTCCTCGCCATCTTTGACACAGAGATATTCTTTCTCGGTCTTGTACTGCCATTTTCCCTTTTCATCCAGCGGGCGCACCGTCAGCAGGATATGGGCATGGGGATTGTGTCCGGGAGGATATGGGTCATGGATGGCAGCATCGGCGCACATTCCGTCTGCCACAAACTGCTCCTTGATGAAATCTTGCAGGAGCTGAATCTGTTCCTCCCGGCTTAACTCTATGGGCAGCGCCGCCACAAATTCACGGGCAAGGCGACTGTCCTTTGCGGTTTCGGTTTCCTCCACAGCGTTCCACAGGGTTTCCCGATCCTGCCACTCTGCGGGGGCGGTGGCTGGCAGAAAAACCTGCCGCCACCCAAGGCCCTGTTTGCGGGTGTAGTCGTGCTGCACCCCGTCATACTCGTTGAGCATCCGGGAACAGCTCAGATAGGCCGCAGCAGCTACGGCGGAGCGTCCAGCTCCACGGCTGACTATTTTGGCCTCCAAATGATAAATCGCCATTGTCTATCGTCCTTTCCGAAGGGCTACTGTGAAACGCAGCAGCCCTTCTTCCGTACTCGATTACAACAGGTACGTCGTGAAATGCGACGTACCACCAGCAGGGATGGAACGATTTGTTCCACCCCTGTATCTGTGTCAAGCTGCCGGTGGCAGGTTGACGCAGGCAGGCGGCGGGATGGGGTGGCAATATACCACCCCATGAACAGGGGCTTCCAAAGTGGAAACCCCTGCGCCGACTGCATGGGCAAGGCTGGCAGTTTGGCAGAAATGCAGCCTTGTCCAGCGGCTCCCGCAGGAGACGCAATCCCCC
>OFMN01001919.1_pt1 | contig 12149 bp, 9 predicted proteins | sample 1541791 | NCBI WGS metagenome assembly OFMN01 (sample SAMN04209248, study PRJEB22552) | human gut metagenome | biome: gut; material: feces | host: Homo sapiens | place: USA: Oklahoma
GATAAGATATACACTTAATGGCTTTTCCTGTGTGGAGAATGCTTCCGTAAAGATTGGCGTGTAATTTCGTTCAGCCGTAAAACTAATGTCTGTGATGTGGTCTTCGTTTTCCTTATAGATGATTGTAATCTTTGTATCTGCCATAGTTCTAAAGTTTTCTTCGATAAACTCTGTCATCGTAAAAGAAGTCACGATTTTTGCATATACAATAAAGTCCACAGGTAGTAACGATACCTGTGGACGAAAGAAAATAGCAAATTTATAAAAACAGAAATATATGAAAATCAATCTATTAGATTGGGTTTATGCCCTTAGGGACAAAACCAAGCCATTTTCCGTAAGAGAAATTATCGGCAACAGATTAGCACTTACCGCTCCCGACTATACTCATCTATACTTGGGAATGGAAGAAGTGGAAAAGATTACAGATGCAAATGTGCTATTGAGATTAGGAAATGTCGAATGTTTATAACTATTGAACTATGAGAAAAGAACGGTATCATGAAGAAGGATTTAACGGCTTTGTTGAAGAACTTATAAAGTCAAGCCGTTTGGAAGGTAAGGAGGCAGGGATTGCCAAGCAGATGTTAGGCAAGGGATATGACAGCTTGTCTGAAAAACAGAAATTTGTCTTTGATAAGGCAATAGAAAACAATACCATTGATGAATGTCAACGCTGTGGTGAAGATATACCTTGGTGCGAAATGCTTGAAGCACTTGACAACGGAGGATATTGTAGTTATTGCCAACACGTGATGGAAAAGATGAATGAAGAATGAATTTAGGGAGGTCGCAATGACCTCCCTATTCTTTTTCAGAAAATCGGGGGCTAAAAAGTACGCCCTCACCAATATTTAATATTTACGCGCCAAGAGGAACAAAAATGATGTGTTGTGAGCCATTCTCAGGTTTTGGCAATGGCTCGGGGCGTAATTGGGATGGAATTATCAAACAGCAAACTTTTGGATCAGAGAGTGAAATGCTACTACAACGAGGGACAACGTTCAAGATTACAAAGATTGAAAAACCAAATGGAACGTGGTATATTGATTTAGACGTTGTGGCACAGAATCCATTGCCATTTCCATATGTCGGAGGGTATCCATATAAATAATTATTTATACAAATTGATTGTAGATTTTGCGTATTCATGCACATAAAATGTCTTGAATGCCTCAGCTCCATCAATTAATGACAAATCAGCATGATGACAGAATCGATTAAACAACAACGCTTTCAATGTTATTGGGGTGTCGTCCATTTGCTCGAATGAAATAAGCCCTGCATCAATGTATTGTTTTCGCGGAACTACAATCCGCGCTGATTCCCTATTCAAGCCCTCTTGTTTGCAAAGATACGAAGTTTCTGATTTGTCGGTTCTATTTTGCAATTTTTTAATTGCTTTTCTTTTGTTGTTTTGCATACCCGAAAGACTTCGTGTTTAAAGGCTGGCATCCGCAGTGCCGTTGCTATGTTGTACCGATACTTGCGGACGATAAAGAGTTTGATAAGATACAAGAAGCTATCCTTAATGACGAGCCGATTCCTGAAAGTAAAAACGCGAACCGAGAGCCGAACAAGTATTTTCAAGATTGGTGGAAGAGTAATAAGAAGAGAGTTTCTGAAGCGCGTCATTGCCGTACTGGGTAAGAGATAATCCGAAGTACACAAGAATCAAGCGGGAGAAGACGGATGCGGAAAAATCTCTCGAAAAGGCAATCAAGGATGTCGTAATTAGGGCTCGGTCAAGTGGTGGCGAAGTGCAAGGATTAGCGGAGAGCATTGCCTCTGGACATAATGCAATCTGTACGCCGATAAATTACAAAAGCGAGGCATCTATTAAGCGAAAAGTCTTGTCGAGGCGTATTAAGGATAACTCTTTTATGCCAGAGAACTTAACAGACTGTGTAAGAACAACGATAATTGTCGATACAAGGCAATTAAAATATGTTATAAATGAATTAAAGGCGCAGGAATCTTTTTACAAGTATAAACCACAAAAAACTATATTGGGCTATGTCGGCAACATTGTAAATGTTAAGACAAACAATGGACTTGTTGCAGAAATTCAAGTTAATACTGCAAAAATGATTTACGCCAAAGAACTCCTAGAAAACGCAAAAGCTATATTGGGAGAAAAACTATGGAATAAGATTCATCGAGAAACAGGTATTGAAGGCGGCTTAGGGCATAAATACTATGAAGAATGGCGAGTGATGTCTAATGAAGAACAACAATCTGCAAAAGGTATTGCGTTGAGAAAGAGGTCGGAAGAATATTATTCGCACTTCAATAAATAGCCTGCTTGTAATTGCGCCAAGAGTGTTTTTGTTCCTCATCTGGTGATGGCGCAGCTGCCCATCTCCATGTTATGTCAAAAGATTCAAATTCGGCTTTGCTCATAGGTTCAACCTCCCAAAATGTGTTGTTTTCTTCTTCTACCCATGGGATGGAATCAGTATGCATTTCGTGTCGGCCTCTTGCATTAACCATCACTCCGTCACCAGAGTTTTCATCTATTGCGTAAATAGACTCGTTCATATAGTCGGCAAAATATTTCATAAATAGGCGCTTCTTGTTTAATTCTCACTTGGCTCTACAAAAATACAATATTTTCGGGGAAAATATCTATATATCCGTTTGTAATAATGTTTTTATCCATATCTGCTGTTATTTAAAAATTACGAATTGTTTTGCTTAATCGCGGAGCAAGTGATAAAGAGGGCGATAACCACTACAATAGCAGATATGATTGCAGTGCCATCGTTTGCTCCTTGACTTGATACAAAGATAGACAAATATTTCTATTCGCCGATCTTGTAGTTAAACTTACTTCTTGCGCAAACCTATCGTGGACAAGATAGCAGGTGATGTGGATGGCAGTTGCCGCATGGCACGGAGATGGTTTGCAGACGCATGTGAGGATGCCAAGCAACCGGACTCTTTTTTGTTGTATGCCACTCCCTGTCCTAAGCCTAATTTGTGGGTGTGGATATTTGGATATTGGAGGCGGAATAACTATATTTGCATCGTGTTAAGACGCAAGATAAAGGCATCGCCTATATGTTTTTGGGGGCTTTTTTTGTGAAAATGTTGCAGGGCAAAGCCTTGTGATAGTTTCTAACTTGTTTAATTGGCACGAAAACAAAGAGTTGAAAAATATATTAATTCGCATAAAAATCATAGAATAATATCCATATCAAAAATATTCAGTGGCAATGGATGCAAAAACAATGAGAAAGGTTGCGGACAATATCCGCATATTGGAGGCCGCAATGGTGGAGAAGGCAAAGTCTGGACACCCTGGAGGCTCGATGAGTGGCACAGACTATGTGAATACTCTGTATTCCAAATACATCGTCTACGACCCAGATGATGCGAAATGGTTTGCCCGTGACCGGTTTTTCTTGGATCCCGGACACATGTCGCCGATGCTTTATGGCGTTTTGGCTATGTGTGGTAAATTCTCGATAGAGGATTTGAAGAATCTGCGTCAGTGGGGCAGTGTTACGCCCGGACACCCTGAAGTGGATGTTTGCAGAGGCATCGAGAACGGTTCTGGTCCGCTCGGACAGGGACATGCAATGGCAGTTGGCGCAGCCATCGCCGAGCGTTTTATAGCAGCCCGTTTCGGTGAGGCCGTTTCGCATAAAACTTATGCTTTTATCTCTGACGGCGGTGTCCAGGAGGAGATTTCGCAAGGAGCAGGACGCTTGGCTGGATATCTTGGATTGAGCAACCTGATAATGTTCTATGACAGCAACAAGGTGCAGCTGGCGACAATGGTGGATGATGTTACATCGGAAGACACCGCTGCAAAATATCGTGCATGGAATTGGAACGTAATTGAGATTGACGGCAACGACTCTGACGAAATCTGCAAGGCTCTGGATCAGGCTTTGAAGGAGGACGAGCGTCCTACGCTGATTATTGGCAACACGGTGATGGGCAAAGGATGTGTCGATGCCGATGGCAACAGCTTTGAGTTCAAGTGCAGCACGCATGGCAATCCTTTGAGCAAATCAGGCGCAAGCTATGAGATGACAGTCAGGAATCTGGGCGGAAATCCGGAAGACCCATGGGCTGTCTTTGAAGAGACTAAGGCGCTTTATGCCGCCAGAAAAGAGGAGCTGAAGGCAATCGTTGCCGAACGCCGTGCGAAATTTGACGCTTGGGCTAAGGAAAACCCGGAGGATGCGGCGGAACTGCAGTCGTGGATTGACGGCAAACTCCCGGAAATCGACTATAAGGCAATCGCCCATAAACCTAACATTGCTACGCGTGCGTCGTCGGCAGATGTGTTGACTGTTTTGGGTGAGAAGGTAAAGAATATGATTGTGTCATCAGCCGATTTGTCAAACAGCGACAAGACTGAAGCGTTTCTCAAAAAAGCGGGCAGCGTGATTGCTCCCGACAATTATGGCGGGAAATTCCTTCAGTCGGGTGTGGCTGAATTGACAATGGCTACGGTGATGAACGGCATCGCTCTTCATGGTGGCTTGCTCTGCGCTTGCGGCACATTCTTTGTGTTCTCTGACTATATGAAGCCGGCAATCAGAATGACTGCGCTGATGCAATTGCCGGTGAAATACGTGTGGACTCATGATTCTTTCCGTGTGGGAGAGGATGGACCGACACACCAGCCTGTGGAACAAGAGGCTCAGATACGTTTGATGGAGGAATTGAAGAATCATTCAGGCAAGAACAGTATGCTTGTGCTTCGCCCTGCCGACAGCGCGGAAACGACTGTGGCATGGAAGATGGCGATGGAAAATGTGGATTCGCCTACGGGTTTGATTCTCACTCGTCAGGATGTGGAGGACTTGCCAAGTGCCGGCGGCGACCGTTATGCAGACGCTTTGCAGATGCTGAAAGGCGGATATGCGGTTGTCAACTGCGAAAAGCCTGATGTGGTGCTTGTGGGTAACGGCTCTGACGTTATGCTGCTTGTAAAGGCTGCTGAGCAATTGAAGGAAGAAGGCGTGAATGCGAGAGTAGTTTCGGTGCCTTCGATTGGATTGTTTATGTCGCAGGAGGATGGTTATCGGAAAGCGTTGATACCTGACGATGTGCCTACTTATGGCAAGACTTCGGGAATCCCGTCTACACTGCTCCGCGTGGTTGGCTCGAAGGGCAAAATCTCGGGATTGGATCATTTCGGATACTCTGCGCCATACAAATTGCTCGAAGAGAAGTTTGGCTTTACGGTTGACGCTGTATTGGCGGAAATCCGTGATTTGTTGAAATAATTAAATTAAAAAGGAAATGATGAGTTGGCATTTGATTACCATATATATGTTTGTCGAATGCCAATTTGTCAATTGTAATGAATAACAATCAACATATTATTATGAAATCATTTGTTAAGATGTTCGTGGTGTTGGCGGTGCTGTTGCTTACCGCCAATGTCAGAGCGCAGATGCCGCAGCAGTTGTCTGACCCTGCGGTTAGAGTCGGAAAATTGCCGAATGGATTGACGTATTATATACGCCATAATGAATATCCAAAAGGACAGGCTGACTTCCATATCGCCCAGAAGGTGGGTGCGGTGCAGGAAAACGAGGACCAAAATGGTTTGGCTCACTTCCTTGAGCACATGTGTTTCAATGGCACGAAAAACTTCCCGGACAAATTGATTCTGACGTGGCTGGAGTCGAAGGGCGTTAAGTTTGGCATGAACTTGAACGCACACACCGGCACTGATGAGACGGTGTACGACATAATGAACGTGCCTGTTCAAAAGAAGGAGGTTGTCGACTCTTGTCTGCTTATCCTCCACGATTGGGCTGACGCGTTGACGCTTGCCGACGAGGAGATTGAGAAGGAGCGTGGCGTCATCCATGAGGAGTGGCGTATGGGCAACGGTGCGGTTTCTAGAATCCTCAATCGCCATGCCGCAGAACTTTATCCAGGCACAAAATATGCTACCCACGACGTGATTGGCAGCATGGACATTATCGACAATTTCAAGCCACAGGTGCTCCGCGACTATTACGAGAAATGGTATCGTCCGGATTTGCAGGGTATTATCGTTGTCGGCGATGTTGATGTCGACGCTGTCGAGGCGAAAATCAAGGAGTTGTTCTCGCCTATAAAAATGCCTGAAAATCCAGCAAAATTTGAGTATCAGGTGCTTGGCGACAACGAGGAGCCTATCGTTATTTCCGATAAGGACAAAGAGATGCCTGCCAACGTGTTGTTTGTGGCGCAGAAGTATGATTTCTTGCCGAGAGAATTCCGCAATACGGATATCGGAATCTTGATGGAATATATAGATTTCATCATCAATCAGGTTCTTAACGAGCGACTCACGGCTATACAGCTGTCGCCTGACGCTCCGTTTAGCGCTTGTGATGCAGCAATGAGCAATTTCTTGTATGCCAACACTAAAGGGGCATTGCTGTTTCAGGCAGTGGTAGGCGACAAAGGTTCGAAAGCCGCTTTGCGTGCGGTGCTGACAGAATTGAAGCGTATGCAGAAATTCGGCTTTACGGCAGGCGAGTATGAGCGTGCCCGTAATGAGTATGTCAGCGCGTTGGAGAAACAATACAACAATTTCAAGACGTCTAAAAATGACTATTTCACCCAGATTTATATCAATAATTTCATCGAGTCAAATCCGATAACTGCGGTCGACTATGAATACAACACGATGAAGGACCAGTTTGCGATGCTGCCGGTTGACCAAATCAACGCATATATAAAAGAGCAGTTTGTCCCGGGTAAGAATTTGGTTGTGATGTCGCTTTGTCCGGACAAGGAGGGCGTGGACGTTCCTACTGTGGATCAATTGAAACAGGTGATTGCCGAGGTCGACAGCGCGGAGGTGGAAGCCTATGCCGACAATCAGGTTACAGAGCCGTTGATGGAAAAGACTCCGAAGGCTGGAAAGATAAAGAAAGAGACAAAAAATGATGCTCTGGGCTATACTCAGCTTACGCTTTCCAATGGAGCGAAGGTGGTTCTGAAGAAAACAACGTTCAAGGAAGACGAAATCCGCTTGTATGCAGTGAGCAAGGGTGGAGCGTCGGTCTATGATGCAAATGACTATTCAAACGCTGTGTTCAGTTGCGATATGATTGGCAGCACGGGTCTTGGAAAGTTCAGCTACACAGATTTGCAGAAAATTCTATCAGGCAAACAAGCAAGTGTGTCAATGGATGTCAGCGCATACGATGAGTCGGTCAGCGGACGCTCGAGTGTAAAGGATTTGGAAACTATGATGCAGCTGATGTATCTCAGTTTCACACAGCCGCGTGAAGACAAGGCTGCTTTCGAGAACATCAAGAAAATGATGATTTCGCAGGTTGAGAACGCATCCCACAGCCCTCAATATGTGTTCCAGGATTCATTGGTTACAAACCTGTACGGACACCATCCTAAGGCAGTTATCCAAAGCAAGGAGGCATTTGAGAAGGTTGATTACGACCGCGCAATTCAAATCTATAAGGAGCGTTTTGCCAATGCCGCAGACTTTACATTCTTCATTGTCGGAAACTTCGATGAGAATCAAATCCGTCAGTATGTAAAACAATACATCGCATCGTTGCCAGCCAACAAGAATTTCGAGAAGGCAGTGAACGATGGCAGAGAAATCGTAGCGGGAAATGTGCGCAAGCAATTTGTGAACAACAACGAAGGCAAACTTGCCATGCTTGCAATGGTTTGGAATATGGATATGCCGTTGACAATGAAGAATAAATTGATTGTCAGCATTACAGGTCAGTTGATGTCAAACGAATTGCTCAACAGCGTCAGAGAAGACGAGGGCGCGGCATACAGCCCATATTCTGTTGGCTACATCGACAGAACATACAAAGACAATGCAACAATCCAGACGTCATTTGGCTTGAATCCTGACAAGTACAAGACCAGTGAGACTGCGACAATCAAAAGTCTTGAGAAGTTGTCTAAAGACATCCCTGTGGCGGAGTTGAAGAAAATGCAGGAATATATGCTTAAAAGCTATGATGAGAACATTGTCGAAAACGGATATTGGCTCGGAGTTCTTGAGTCGTATGTCGTTGACGGCGAGGATATGTATACAGGATATAAGAAAGCGGTAGAGGAGTTGACTGTTGGCGACATTGAGAATTTCGTCGACAAATTGATCAAATCCGAAAACAGATTTGAGATACTGATGCTCCCGGAATAAGATAACCGGCTATAAAAAACAAAGACTGCGGCATTTTTTGTCGCAGTCTTTGTTTTTTTACTATCTTTGCGTCTATAATACACAAATATAAAAAGGCTCAATTTCAGACCTATTAAAGAATATTAAATTAGAATTTATGGAGCATTCGATACAGACTGTCAAAGACCGCTTCAATTCAGGTGAGCCACTTGAATATGTGTTCTTCTGGGGACACCATGTGAAGCCGGGAAAGATGACCAAGGCTTGTTTCAGCCAATGGTTTCCTGCCGATTTTGTGGTGGACGATGTGGCATACAACTGCACCGAACAGTACATGATGGCGGAGAAAGCACGTGTGTTTGGAGATGATGACATACGGCAGAAGATGCTTGCCTGCAACGACCCGAAAGAGATAAAAGCTTTGGGTCGACAGGTGAAGAATTTTGACGCGGAGACTTGGAGACGTGTTTCACCGGACATTGTTGTAAAGGGCAATCTTCATAAATTCAGACAAAATCCGGAGCTTTGCCAGTTCCTTCTTGACACAGGCGAAAAGATTCTTGTAGAAGCAAGTCCCTACGATACAATCTGGGGCATTGGAATGCAAGAGTCTGAATCGGGCCTTGACAATCCTGAAAATTGGAAAGGCACAAACTTTTTGGGCTTCGCCTTGATGGAGGTGCGCGGCATTTTGAGCGGGCATTCCATTTAGAGACAACATGCATCGATAAATAAGAAATCTGCAAGTTCCTTCTCAAAGAGATAAAGAAACTTGCAGATTCGAATAAAAGAGTTGTGCTTTATGTAGCGTAAGGGTTAATTAACGTCGGTGTATTTGTTGTCTGACTCTTTCAACGCCGACAGGAAATAACCTTGCGATTTAATCAAGTTGCGAGCTTGCAGCACCATGGTCTTAGTCTCGTTGAGGATGTTGAGATATAAGACGCTGGCCTTTGTACTCATCTTTTCCTCCTTCAACCGGCGTACTTGGTTCTTGATGGCTCCGGCAATTACCGTAAACAGATCGTCGCGCATGTGCAGCACCTCGTCAAGGTCGGAGAAGTCTTTGTCGCGGAGCATCGTGCTGATTTTGTTGAATATTGCGTCAACGCCGTCATTCACCTCCTTAAGGTCCATAATCTGCTCTTTGGTGAAGCCTTTATGGTGGTTGTCGATATGCTCGTATGCCGGACGCGAGCAGTGGAGGAGCGCCTTCGACACCTCGGTCAGGTAGTCGACCACCTGGATGTAGAAATGGCTTGTCTCCACATTTTGATCCTGCAGTTTCTTCAGTGTTGCCATCACATGATGTTTGCGCTGGTTGGCTTGCTGGTAGATTTGCTCGGACTCAACCATTGTTTCCTTCAGCAAGTGTCTGTTCTCTGTGAACAAGGCTACAAGCATATGGTTGTAGATGCCCGACACGCGTTCCATCGTTACGCATACCTCATGCGTGCAGGAGTAAAGCACGTCTTCATTCTGAGTCTTTTCAGAAATCAGTTCAGCATAAGGCTGCTCTTCTTTTTTATGTTTGCCGAAGATAAGATTGCGGCAAAGAATGTATCCGCAGAGCAACGCCAGAGCGGCGAGGGCAATCCATCCGCCCCACATCAGAAGTAGTCCGCAGAGGAAAGAAAGAGTGATGCCGGCGATGGCGGTTACAAACCATCCAGTCACCACGACCATTACGCCGGTGATGCGATACACTGCGCTGTCGCGGCCCCAAGCCCTATCGGCGAGTGACGAACCCATCGATACCATAAAGATGACATATGTGGTTGACAGCGGCAGTTTCAGCGATGTGCCAAGGCATATAAGGCTGGCGGCAGCCGAAAGGTTGACAACGGCGCGTACAAGGTCGTACGACACTGTTTTGTCGCTGTTCTCGTCAGGGTCGAATCTACTGTTGAGCTTGTCTTGGATTTTTTGTGGCATCACAGCCTTGTAGCCTTTGTTTAGGTTTATTGCAAGGCTTACGAGTGCGCGTGAAATCATTGTTGATCCGAAGCGCTCCTCCTCGTCGTTCTGCGACGATAGGTTGAGTTGTGTTTCAGCCACCTTCATGGCATCTTTCGAGAAGAAGAGCGTGATGACCATCACAGCGCCGCTTATGACCAAGAACCAGATGTTTACGTGTGCTGGTTCTGCGAGCTTGCCCATCAGCATCGAAGGATCGCCAGAGTTGCTCGCAATGGCGTAGCTGTCGAGACCGGCGATAGGCACACCGATGAAGTTTACAAGGTCGTTGCCGGCAAAGGCGAGGGCAAGAGCAAATGTCCCAGCAAGAATGGTGATTTTCAAAATGTTTACCTTCATCTGCTGCAAAATCAGCAATATGACAGATGAGATAATCCAAATTGCACCGAGCGACAATACGATGTGGTCATTGATGAGGTGGTTGAAGTCGTCGCTGATAAGCCCGGAGCTTTTCATTCCCTTGAAAATGGCGAAATAGACGATTCCAACGATTGCGAGTCCGCACCAGATTGCGCCATAGCGTCGCAGCGATTTGGCATATTTGAATGAGAAAATCACTCGCGACACATACATCAAAATCGCTCCCACGGTGAATGCAATGACCACCGACAGCAGGATTCCGGAGATCATCACCATGGCTTTTTCTGTGTTGATGTAGTTGCCCAAGTCGGCAAACGACAGCGACGGGTCGTTCCAAATGGTGAACATTGCCACGGCAATTGATGCTCCGAGAAGCTCGAAGATGAGCGACACTGTTGTTGACGTTGGCAGACCGAGCGCGTTGAACGTGTTGAGCAGCACTACGTCTGCCAGCATCACGGCAACGAAAAGAATCATAACGTTCTCAAAAGTGAACATCTCGGGGTGAAACACGCCGTTGCGCGCCACTTCCATCATGCCGTTTGACGTGAGCACTCCAAGCAGGATGCCGGCGGCAGCCACCGTTAGGATAATCCAGCGTTTAGCCACTTTGGAACCTAACGCCGAGTTCAGAAAGTTGATTGCGTCGTTTGACACTCCGACAATCAAATCGATAATTGCAAGCACTGCGAGAATGATTACAATTACAGTGAATAAAGGACTCATAATAATGCTGTTTTATTGTATTCTATTTTTGTGTTTTCTTCAATGTGAATAAGAATTCAAGACCGGCGTATTTGTGATTGCGCGCGGTGATTTCTCCACCATGGAACATCACGGCGTTGCGCACAATAGACAACCCAAGTCCGGTTCCGCCCGACTTGCGTGAACGACCTGTGTCGATGCGGTAGAAGCGCTCGAATATCTTGTCGAGATGTTTGGCCTCTATGCCTGAGCCATTGTCGTAGAAGTCGAATTTGTAGTAGCCGGAATTTTCCTCGATTGCAGAAATATAGATGTCGCGACCGCCTGAATAGGCGATTGCATTGTTTATCAAATTGCGGAAGATTGCGTCGATGAGCTGACGGTTGCCTTCGACGGCAACGTTGTCGGCAACATCTACATGGATGCGCATCCGGTTCTCCGGTTTATACTGGGCCACCTCATCGCATATCCCATCGATAACGTCCTTGACGTTGACGGGGCATATCGGCAAAGTTGCCTTTGCGTCGGTGATGCGGGTGATCAGAGTGACGTCCTCAAGCAGATTCGACAGTCGCATAGCGCTTTGGTAGCCTGATTCCATCAAATGTCGTTCGGTTTCTTTCGGGAGCTCGTTGTTGAGCAACGTCTCGAAGCAGCCGCGAATGCTCTGTACTGGGGTCTTCAATTCGTGGTTTATGTTGCTTGTGAGCTGATGCTTGATGCGCATTTTTTCTTTTTCCTCAAACAGTGCTTCCTGCATGCTGCGGTCGCGTTCGGCAGTGCGGTCCTGCAGTTCCTTGTAGATTGCGAATATTGAGCGGGCTGCGTCGCCAAGTTCGTCATCCGACAGCTCGTCGGTGTTGAAATCTTCTATTTTCCCGTTGCGCGCGCGGTTTGCAATGTCGTGCAGTGCTTTCACGCCGAGGCTTATGCGGCTGATTGCGAAATAAAGTATGATGTTCACAATCAGTGT
>OFMN01001922.1_pt1 | contig 12139 bp, 10 predicted proteins | sample 1541791 | NCBI WGS metagenome assembly OFMN01 (sample SAMN04209248, study PRJEB22552) | human gut metagenome | biome: gut; material: feces | host: Homo sapiens | place: USA: Oklahoma
CGAACTATTGCGGGAAAGCATGATGGAATCGACGGGGTGGAACAGCTGGATAAGATCATCGCCATCGACCAGTCCCCGATCGGAAGAACTCCGCGATCGAATCCGGCGACCTACACCGGTGTGTTTGACCTGATCCGTGATCTTTTTGCGGCGACTACCGACGCAAAGGCGAAGGGATACTCAAAGGGACGGTTCAGCTTCAATGTAAAGGGCGGCCGATGCGAGGCCTGCAGCGGTGACGGAATCATCAAGATCGAGATGCATTTTCTTCCGGATGTATATGTGCCTTGTGAAGTCTGCAAGGGCAAACGTTACAATCGTGAGACTCTGGAAGTGAAGTATAAGGGCAAGAGTATTTATGATGTATTGAATATGACTGTGGAAGAAGCACTGACATTTTTTGAGAATGTACCGTCGATCCGGAGAAAGATCGAGACCCTGTATGATGTAGGGCTTTCCTATATCCGTCTGGGTCAGCCCTCCACCACTCTTTCCGGAGGAGAAGCACAGCGTATCAAGCTTGCCACAGAACTCAGCAAGCGCAGTACCGGAAAGACGATCTATATCTTGGATGAGCCTACCACAGGACTGCACTTTGCGGATGTCCACAAGCTGATCGAGATCCTGCGCCGTCTGTCTGAAGGAGGAAACACCGTTGTGGTCATTGAGCACAATCTGGATGTGATCAAGACGGCGGATCATATTATTGATATCGGACCGGAAGGCGGTGACAAAGGTGGAACCGTGATCGCAAGCGGGACACCGGAAGAGGTAGCAGAAAGTCCTGTGTCTTATACAGGAAAGTATATAAAACCGATGTTAGGAAGGTAGAAATATGACATTTTGTTCATCTCTTCGGGCAGATTCGTCATATTGTAATATTTATGTAAAAAGCTTCACAAAGATTTAAGCAAAATGGGTCTTTTTATTTTAAATAATTTTGATTATAATGGGAACATGCTCAAAAATAGCATGCGTATGATCATATCTTACAAAAGATAATGATATAGACAGCTTGATGAAGGGAGAATTGGGAATGTCAGTAGATCTTGGAATTGATTTGGGAACAGCCAGTGTATTAGTATATGTAAAAGGAAAAGGTGTTATATTAAAGGAGCCTTCTGTCGTAGCTTATGACAGAGATACAAATGCGATAAAAGCGATCGGAGAGGAAGCAAGAATGATGCTTGGAAGAACTCCGGGAAATATTGTAGCGGTAAGACCATTAAGACAGGGTGTTATTTCAGATTATACAGTAACTGAAAAAATGATTAAATATTTCGTGCAGAAGGCATTAGGTAAGAGAACCTTCAAAAAGCCTAGAATCAGTATCTGTGTCCCAAGTGGTGTAACAGAAGTGGAACGTAAGGCAGTTGAGGAGGCTACTTATGCAGCTGGTGCAAGAGAAGTTCATCTGATTGAAGAGCCGGTTGCAGCAGCTATCGGTGCAGGAATCGATATTTCAAAACCTTGCGGTAATATGATTGTTGATATCGGGGGAGGAACATCAGATATTGCGGTAATTTCTCTTGGAGGAACTGTTGTAAATACATCGCTTAAGATCGCAGGTGATGATTTCGATGAGGCAATTGTGCGTTATATGAGAAAGAAGCATAATCTTCTGATCGGTGAAAGAACCGCAGAGGATATTAAGATTAAAATCGGTACAACTTATCCGTTGATTGAAGATGAGACTTTGGAAGTCAGAGGAAGAAATCTTGTAACAGGACTGCCGAAGACTGTTACGGTAACATCAACAGAGACAGAAGAAGCACTTCGAGAGACTACCGGACAGATTGTAGAAGCCGTAATCAGTGTGTTAGAGAGAACTCCACCGGAGCTTTCCGCTGATATTCTTGACAGAGGAATTATGCTGACGGGAGGCGGATCCATGCTGCGTGGTATGGAAGAGCTGATTGAGGAAAAGACAGGTATTAATACTATGACAGCGGATGATCCAATGAAAGTTGTAGCAATCGGTACTGGAGAATATGTAGAATTTATGGGCGAAAGAAAAGGTATCTAGAAAACCAGGGTGAATAAAATCGAATGGAAGAGATTAAAGGATACGTAGAACATATCGTTTACAGAAATGAAGATAACGGATATACAGTATTCCATCTGAATAATTCGGATGGAGAGGTTACCTGTGTCGGAAATTTTCATTTTATAGAAGAAGGAGAATTATTAAGATTGACAGGAGGCTATACAACACATAAGATGTATGGCCTTCAATTCGCTGTGGAAGAGTCGGAAGTATGTGAACCGGAGGATCTGATATCAATTGAAAGATATTTAGGATCCGGAGCGATAAAAGGAATCGGAGCCGCGCTGGCGGGAAAAATTGTCAAGAAATTTAAAGAAAATACTTTTCGGATCATAGAAGAAGAGCCGGAGAGACTGGCGGAAATCAAGGGAATCAGCGAACGGAAAGCAAGAGAGATTGCTTCTCAGGTGGAAGAAAAGAAAGATATGCGTCAGGCGATGATCTATCTGCAGAAGTTTGGAATTTCAACGACGCTTGCGGCGAAAATCTATCAGCATTATGGCCGTAACGTTTACCGCACGATTGAGGAGAATCCGTATCAGCTGGCGGATCATGTTCCGGGGGTTGGATTTAAGACTGCTGATGAGATTGCGGCAAAGATTGGAATCCACGCAGATTCGGATTTTCGTATACGAAGTGGGATTTTTTATACATTGCAGCAGAGCGTGAATGATGGACATATTTATTTGTATCAGGAAGTACTGTTAAGAGAGACCAGTGAATTGCTTGGTGTTCAGATTCAGGATATGGAACAGTACCTGATGGATCTTGCGATGGAAAAAAAGATCGTTATGAAGCCGTTGGAGCAGGGAATGAGGATATATACGTCTCATTACTATTATATGGAATTAAATACAGCAAAAATGCTGCATGATCTTAATCTTGATTTTGAAATTGCAGATGCTAACTTAATACGCCGGATTAATAAAATCGAAAAAAATACAGAGTTGTATCTGGATGATATACAAAAGACTGCTGTAATGGAAGCAGTAAGGCATGGTCTGATGATCCTGACAGGGGGACCTGGTACCGGTAAGACGACTACGATCAATGCTATGATACATTTTTTTGAAAGTGAAGGACTGGATATTTACCTGGCCGCACCGACAGGAAGGGCAGCAAAAAGAATGACTGAGGCAACCGGCTGTGAAGCACAGACGATACACCGTCTTCTGGAAGTGTCAGGAAATCCGGATGATGAGACAATCGGGGGCTTCCAGCGGAATGCAGAAAATCCACTGGAAGCAGATGTAGTTATCATTGATGAGATGTCGATGGTAGATCTGCCGCTTATGTATGCACTTCTGAATGCTATCGTACCCGGAACACGTGTGATCCTGGTGGGGGATGTGAACCAGCTTCCAAGTGTAGGACCGGGAAGTGTACTGAAAGATATCATTTCTTCGGAGTGCTTTTCGGTTGTAAAACTGACGAAGATATTCAGACAGGCCGGAGAAAGTGATATTATTGTGAATGCGCATAAGATCAACCGGGGAGAACCGGTTGTTCTGGACAATAAAAGTATGGATTTCTTCTTCTTAAAACGTGACGATACGAATATGATCATCAGCAATATTATTACATTGATCCAGAAGAAACTTCCAAAGTTTGTGAATGCGAAAGAAGCGGATATTCAGGTTCTGACACCGATGCGAAAAGGACTGTTGGGGGTAGAGAGAATCAATAAGATATTACAGGAATATCTGAATCCGCCGAAACCTGGAAAACAGGAAAAAGAATACGGAGATCACCTGTTTCGTGAGGGGGACAAGGTGATGCAGATTAAGAATAATTATCAGCTTGAATGGGAAATTTCTACCCGCTATGGAATGACGATCGATAAGGGAATCGGTGTCTTTAACGGCGATATGGGAATCATACGTAAAATTAATACATATGAGGAAACGGTTACTGTTGAGTATGATGAAAAGAAGCTGGTAAAGTATCCGTATAATCTGCTGGATGAATTGGAACTGGCTTATGCTATAACGATTCATAAAGCCCAGGGAAGCGAATATCCGGCGGTTATTATCCCTTTGTTACAGGGGCCAAGACAGCTATATTACAGAAATCTGCTTTATACGGCTGTTACAAGAGCAAGAAAGTGTGTTACAGTGATTGGAAGTGAAAGTGTATTTCAGGAAATGATACATAATACGAATCAACAGAACCGTAATACGAGTCTTGCAGAGCGAATCCGGGAATTAAATGAATCATAAAAAAATCAATAAGATTAAAGAATCAATCATATCTTTGCTCTGGCCGGAAGTTTGTCCATTCTGCCAAAAAGTATGCAGAGACGGCATCTGCAAAGAATGCAGAAAGAAGCTGGAACTAGTGAAAGTCAGAGAACCAAGGTGTATGCAATGTGGAAAACAGATCCGTAGTGTAGAGCAGGAATACTGTTATGACTGCATGCATACACATCATTATTATGAACGGGGATTGAGTTTGTGGAACCACAAAAACCCCGTAAATCAGTCTGTTTATCAATTTAAGTACCATAACCAAAGAAGATACGGAATATTATATAGTCAGGAACTTGTAAAAGAATTCCAAAAAGAAATAGAAAGATGGAGGCCGGATATTATTATGCCGGTACCGTTGCATCCTTCAAGAAAGAGAAAAAGAGGATATAATCAGGCACAGATACTTGCAGAAGAAATAGGAAAAATCCTGGAAATCCCGGTGGACAGTAAAAGTCTGATAAGAACCAGAAAGACCAGTCCGCAGAAAAAACTAGGTCACAAGGAAAGAAAAAAGAATCTGAAGCACGCATTTGCAGTGAAACATACATTTCAGACAGTAAAGAGAGTGTTGTTGGTTGATGACATTTATACAACGGGAAATACAATTGATGCAGTGTCAAATGTATTGAAACAGAAAGGTGTAGAGAATGTTTACTTTTTAACCATAAGTATTGGACAAGGGTACTGAGATTTGTTATACTTAAAATGATGTTTTAATGGAATTAATATCATGTTGAGGTGGATATATGTTAGATGAGAGAAAAGTAAAATTAATGACAAAACTTGCTCTCTATGAAGAGACACATGGAAAAGAAGATTTTAAGATCAGCTCTTATTATAGAAAAGACTATGCAAGTCTGCATGTTATCTATGCATTCTTAAGTGTATCGGTTGGATATGTATGTCTGGTAGGCGTGTTGTTGCTTGCCGGCGTGGAGAATATTATGGGTAATCTGTCAAATGGATTGATCATATTTTTATTTTTAATCATTTTGGCAGGTTATGTGGGTGTTGTGATTGTGTATTGCGGAATTGCCAGTCATATATATAATGAAAAACATAAAAAAGCAAGAAAAAGGGTAAAAAGATATAATCATAATCTGATCCAATTGCTGAAGATGTATGAAAAGGAGAAAAGATAGATGGATAATATATATGTAATACGGGGAAGAATAGAAGAACTCTATGGAAAACATTCTAAATTATTTGACAAGGCTTTTCAGTTCATACTTGCAATGATCACATTTTCGATGATTAATCAGAATACCGGATTCATGAAGTCGTTATCATCACCGGTAATTTCTCTGGCACTGGCTGTAGTTGCTACATTTCTGCCTCCAATGGTGATTGTTGTGATAGCAGCGGTATTAGTTCTTGCACATACGCTGGCAGCGTCGATAGGAATATTTGCTGTATCGGCAATGATTTTCCTGATCATGTATATTTTCTATATCAGACTGGCACCAAAGATGGCGTTTGTTGTACTTCTTACACCGATTGCATTTGTTCTGAAAATACCATTTCTGGTACCTATTGTGTGTGCACTGATATATACACCGGTAAGTCTGGTGCCGATGAGTTGCGGAACAGTTGTGTTTTATATGGTGGAATATCTTAAAAAGACAAGTTCGGCATCAAAAGCATCAGGAAGTAAAGCGATGCTTTCTGAGATTACAACGTATGTACAGAAAGTATTCCAGAATAAGGAAATGTGGATTTACATTGTAGCGTTTATTATAGGATTTTTTGTGGTTTATACAATCCGCAGACGTGAACTGGATCACGCATGGAAAATTGGGATTATAGCAGGAGCAATTGCTGATGTAGTGGTAACGGCAATGGGAAGCATTGCACTTGGAGTGGAGATATCATATGGATCTCTGATCTTCGGAAATATTCTTGCGGTAATTGTTGGAATGATATTAGAACTGTTCCTTTTCTCTGTTGATTATGCAAGAAGTGAACGGTTACAGTTTGAAGATGATGAATATTATTATTATGTAAAAGCAATACCAAAGGTGGCAGTGACAACTCCGGAGAAGACGGTGAAAAAGATCAATGAAAGACAGGAAACAGAGATTATTGATGCAGAAGCAGTAAAACGTCTTTCACAGGATGTTACGGAAGAGACTAAGGCAATCAGCGTGGAGCCGTCTGCAAATCACAAATTAAGAAAAGAAACATCGAGAAAAACACCATATAATAATTCGGAGTACAGAAGTCCTGCGCAGATAAGAGCCAGTCAGGCCAAAAGACATTCACCGAAGAGAGGACCGATGCCGAAGAAACATGACATGAAAGATGTAGATAAGATGCTTCTGACACAGAGTCTGGAAAATGAATTTCATGCAGGCAACCGCAGAAAAAGATAGAAAGACAGAAAAAATCATTAAAAACCATGCAGGGAGGTGAGAGGAATGGGACAGACAATTGCAGATTTTATTGATAAATATGGAATTGGACTTTATATTCCGAGAGTGCATATCACAGATATCATAGAAGTTCTGATCCTCACTTTTCTGATCTATCAGATCATCATATGGATAAAGAATACGAAAGCATGGATGCTGCTCAGAGGAATCATTGTACTTGCGGGCTTTATTCTTCTCGCAGCTATATTCAAGATGCATACGATCCTGTTCATCGCGAGAAATTCACTGACGGTCATGGCTACAGCGGCAATTGTAGTATTTCAGCCGGAACTGCGGAGGGCACTGGAAAAGCTTGGAGAGAAGCAATTCCTGACATCAGTTGTTCCTTTTGAACAGAACCGGGAGATACGTTTCAGTGAAGAGACAAGAGAGGATATTATCCGTGCATGCTTTGCCATGGGAAAAGTCAAGACAGGGGCTCTGATCGTCGTAGAACAGGCAATACGGCTTACGGAATATGAAAGCACCGGAATCCAGATGGACTGTCTGGTATCAAGTCAGGTGCTGATCAATATCTTCGAACATAATACACCGCTTCATGATGGTGCGATCATCGTAAGAGGTGACAGGATCGTCTCGGCAACCTGCTATCTTCCCCTCTCGGATAATATGGGGATCAGCAAGGATCTGGGCACCAGACACCGTGCGGCAGTAGGAATGAGCGAAGTCAGTGATGCACTGGTCATTACGGTATCAGAAGAGACAGGAGCTGTGTCAGTCGCACAGGGAGGAGAGCTTACAAGAAGTATCAATGAAGCAGAACTTCGTGTGAAGCTGGAAGAGGTACAGCATAAGAGCAGTGAAACCAACAGAATAAAGGCAATGTGGAAAGGATGGCGGAAGCATGCGAAAAAGAATAACTAACAATCTTGCGCTGAAAATACTGGCTTTCCTGATTGCGGCATTCTTATGGCTGGTTGTAGTGAATATCGATGATCCGGTGGATGACAAGACATTTTCCAATATCCCGGTGCAGGTAACGCATGAAGAAGTGATTACAGACAATAATAATACGTATCAGATCGTGGATAACACACAGGAGATTAATGTAACAGTTACGGCACAGCGGTCGGTACTGGATAAGATCAGGACAGAGGATATTGTTGCGACAGCGAACATGAAAGAACTGACGCTTCGTACGCAGGTGCCGATTGAAGTAACGGTCAAAGGATATACAGGAAAATATGAAAAGGCAACGGCAAATCCAAGAAACCTGCAGATCCAGATCGATGAGGAAGCGAAGAATAATTTCCCAATCACACCGACAACAACAGGAACGGTAAGAAATGGATATGAAGTGGGAAGCCTGAAAGCACTTCCGGAAAAAGTAACACTTCGCGGACCGAAGAGAATCATTAACAATATTGCAAAAGTAACAGCAGAAGCAAACGTATCCGGATTATCCGAAGATGAGACGGTAGAAGCGAAACTGGTACTGTATGATGCTAATAATAATGTGATCGACCAGACACTTCTTGCAAACAACCTTGGAAAAGAAGGCGTCAGTGTTGAAGTAGAACTGCTTCAGGTGAAAAGCGTGCCGCTTAAAGTGGATACATCAGAGGTGTCGGCGGCGGAAGGGTATAAACTTGGCAAGATCACGGTAGAACCACAGGAAGTGGAAGTGACCGGTGATAAGAGTACACTTGCAGGAATCTCGGAGATCAATATTCCGGCAGATGCCCTGGAACTGGAAGATCTGACACAGCGAACGGATCGGACCATTGATATATCTTCTTATCTTCCGAGCGGGGTGTCCCTTGCGGAAGAGAATGCGAATAAGGTGGTAATATCCATTCAGGTACAACAGCCGGGAACAAAGAGCTTTGAGATATCGACAGGATCGATTCTCCTGGAGAATATAGCGGACGGACTGAGCATCAATTACGGATCTACCGTTGATCTAGAGATACAGGTGAAGGGACCGAATGATGTGCTGAATCTGTTCTCACCTGCGAAGAAAGTCAGCATTGATCTGAAGAATTATACAGAACCGGGTACATATACCGTTCCAGTGTCTGTCGAACTGCCGGATGGCTGCACGCTTGTGAATGAAGTGAATGTGGAGATCACACTTGAAAAATCAAAGCAGAGCAGTAAAACACAGGGTGAAAGCCAGAACAGCAGTCAGACAAAGACAGATGAAAACAATCAGAACGGCCAGAGCAAATAACAGACAGAAATGGGGAGAATACATTATGATCAGACAGAAAGTTACAATAACAAATCCGACGGGACTGCATCTCAGACCTGCAGGGATGTTCTGTAACATAGCAAGCAGATACAAATGCAAAGTAGAATTCATGTATAACGATGACACTGCGGCAAATGCGAAAAGTGTATTGAGTGTCCTTGGAGCATGCGTGAAATTGGGAGATGAGATCGAGCTTATCTGCGACGGGGAAGATGAAGAAGAGGCCATGAGAGCAATGGTGGATGCGGTCGAAAGCGGGCTTGGAGAGTAAGAAAAAGTAATAAGGAAATATGACAGGCGGCTTGTGTGCGACATGAGCCGTTTGTTGTGTCTTGGTCTGTAATAATATATGATTCATAAGATTCATAATAAGAAGTTGAATACTGGTATGAACATTAGAAATGTGAAACAACGAGAAGGGAAGAATAGGTAATTATGAAAGAAAAAATAAAAAATATGCTGGATATTACATTCTGGAAATTTGTATTGGTGGGAATTGTGAATACTCTGGTGGGTACAGGGGTAATGTTTGCTGCTTACAATCTTTTGCATCTGAGCTACTGGGTATCTTCTGCATCGAATTATGTGGTGGGAAGTATTGTGAGCTATTTCCTGAATAAATACTTTACATTCCAGAATAAAGAAAAATCCTGGAAGCAACTGGGGATGTTCGTGGTAAATATTACAATATGTTATCTGCTGGCATATGGGATGGCAAAGCCGGTTGTGTCATGGATCCTTCATGATCAGAGTAAGAGTGTGCAGGAGAACCTGTCTATGCTGGTTGGAATGGGTGCATTTGTGGTATTCAATTATGTGGGGCAGAGGTTGGTTGTGTTTAAAAAGTAATTTGTATAAAGTGTGAAAAAAAGATGAAATTTTAATGATTTTGGTTGTAACACTTGTAAAAATTTTATATAATGTTTTCCGTCTAAAAACGAAAAATTAAGTGAAAAGAGAAGAATAATGAAGAAAAAACATAAGATAATCTTAGTTGCAGGGCTGGTTTTAAGCACAATACTGGCGTTGTTAGCATCGCTTCTTGCATTCAGTGCAAAATGGATGTTTAAAACATGGACAAATCTGACAATGGATGAACTGGTATATCATCTTACAGCACCTTTAGAGGGTACAAATACCGATATGATCAAAGATTATTGTAATGAATGTGCAGTTCCGGCGATATTGATTTTGGGATGTATTCTTTTTGTAATAGCGGCAAATAGAAAGCATGTAGGAATCTTGAAGAAAATTGCTATAGTATGTTTTGCAGGAGCTGTTGCAGTGACAGGAATTACAGTAGGTGTAACATGGAATGGATTAGATGTTTCGAATTATATGAAGGGGCAGAGTACATATTCTACATTTATTGATGATAATTATATAGATCCGTCAAGTGTAAATATTACCTTTCCGGAGCAGAAGCGTAATTTGATATATATTTTCCTGGAATCAATGGAAATGACGTATGCAGACAAAGAAAACGGTGGTGCATTTAAACAGAATGTAATTCCGGAACTGACACAGCTTGCACAGGAAAATGAGGATTTTTCAGGAAAAAGCAATAAATTGAACGGCGGCTATTCCATGCCGGGGACGACTTGGACGATGGGAGCGATGTTTGGGCAGACATCGGGGTTGCCGTTGAATACCTCGATTGATGGAAATGGTATGGATACACAGGATTCATTTTTCCCGGGAATAACAACGTTGGGAGATATTCTCCAAAACGAAGGATATTCACAGACACTTTTAATCGGTTCAGAAGCAACATTCGGTGGACGAAAATTATATTTTACAGATCATGGTCAATATGACATCATGGATTACGATTATGCACATGATAATGGTCTGATTCCGGAAGATTATAAAGTCTGGTGGGGATATGAAGATGAAAAATTGTTCGGATTTGCAAAAGAAAAATTATTAGAACTTGCTCAGCAGGATAATCCGTTTAATCTTACGATGCTGACAGTGGATACACATTTTGAAGATGGATATGTATGTGATATTTGTCCGGATACATTCGGAGATAATCAGTATGCGAATGTAATGGCTTGTTCAAGCAGACAAGTAAAAGAATTTGTTGACTGGGTACAGCAGCAGGATTTTGCTGCAGATACAACGATCGTCATATCAGGAGATCATCCAACGATGGACAGTGACTTTTGTGAGGATGTGGATAAGGATTACGAAAGACGGGTCTACACCACATATATTAATGCCGGAGCAGAGAAACAAACTAATAAGAAAAGAAATTATACGACCTTTGATAATTTTCCGACAACACTTGCTGCAATGGGAGTTGAGATAGAGGGTGATCGTCTGGGACTTGGAACGAATTTATATTCGACACAACAGACTTTAACAGAGCGGTTTGGAATCGAAAAAGAAGAAAAAGAATTGAAAAGAAAGTCTAAATTATTGAATCAGATGGCACAGATAGATAAGAAAAAATATGAAGAAGAGATAGCTGCGCAGACGGATCCGATAGCGAAGGCTAAGGCAGGAAAATATAATGCTGAAACAGAAGAAATTCCAATTACAGTAAAAAAAGTAAAGTATGCGGATAAGGGAATACAGTCTATTATGGCAGCTGTGTGGAAGTATGATGATCAGAGTGATCTTCAATGGGTGCCATTGGCAATGTATGATGGAAATAAGTGGAAAGGTAACATCAATATAGGAGGGTACGATTCATCGGAAGGAGTGTATAATATTCATATATATCTTGTTGATGGAAATGGTGATTTGTACAATATTGCTCAGACAACAAAAAATATATCAAATTAGTATACAGAAATAATGAATTAATACAATATCCCTTGAGCAGCTAAATAATAATTTGAATCTGCTTGAGGGATGTTTTTTATCTTAGAATTAAATTGAAAAATGAGGAAAATTGTATTTAAAGATTGCACTATTTCTTATAGAATTCTAATTTGATCGATAAAATACTATTAAAATATAAAACCGCTTGATAAAAAAAGAAAGGATTATTATACTATTATTAACAGTAGCATAGATATCTTTAATGAAAGTAGATGAAAGGTGACAATAATGAAAAAACCAACTTTGTATATTATAATCCCCTGTTATAATGAGGAAAAAGTTTTGCCGATAACATGTGAAATGTTTTTGGATAAAATAACAGAATTAATTCAAAATCGCTTTCGATGTCAAAAAGAGCCTTTACAATAGATTGAAGCACAGGCTG
>OFMN01001929.1_pt1 | contig 12093 bp, 10 predicted proteins | sample 1541791 | NCBI WGS metagenome assembly OFMN01 (sample SAMN04209248, study PRJEB22552) | human gut metagenome | biome: gut; material: feces | host: Homo sapiens | place: USA: Oklahoma
ATAATTTTGACGCTTTAGTATTTCCCGCCGATGGAACCTGAACAGGAACGGCTTTCTACTTTTTATGCAGGTCCGGGTCGTCGTGCCTTCCTGAATTAAATCCCAAGCTTATTTTATATCAGAATATACGACGTTTCCTCCACAGATCGTATATTTCACCTTACCGGTAAGTTCCTTTCCGGTAAATGGTGAGTTTGATGATTTGGAAGCATATTCTTTCGGGATCCATATTTCATCAGGGTCAAATATAACAAAGTCTGCATCTGCACCTTCCTGAATTGTTCCGTAAGGCAGATGGTATAGCTTTGCCGGGTTCAATGTCATTTTTTCCAGAAGTTGTATCATGGTCAGATATCCGGGCTTTACAAGGTTGGTGATACCGAGTGCAAGGGAGGTCTCGAGACCGATAATGCCGCTTGGGGCTTCTGTGATCGGTTTGGATTTTTCTTCTGTGCTGTGTGGGGCATGATCCGTAGCAATCAGGTCAATAGTTCCATCAGCGAGTCCTGCAATAATCTGCTGGCGGTCATTTTCCGTACGAAGCGGCGGATTCATCTTTGCCAGCGTGCCATGTTCCAAAACAGCGTCTTCTGTTAAGGAGAAGTGGTGCGGTGTTGCCTCAGCGTGTAATTTTGCCCCCAGTTTTTTGTATGTACGGATCAGATCAATCGATACACCGGAACTGATATGCTGGATTACAACATCTGCACCGGAACGGAGCGCCAGAAGACAGTCTCTTGCCACCAGTGCTTCTTCGGCAATGGATGGAGAACCGTAGATGCCGAGTGCATCGGATACTTTGCCATGATTGATTCCATTGTTGCGGATAAAAGCCGGGTCTTCTTCGTGAAGGCTGATCGGAACGTTTAACTTTGCGGCATTTTTCATCGCCTGATAGCAGAACTCAGCATTCAGAAGAGGGATGCCGTCATCGGTAAATCCGCATGCCCCGGCTTCTTTTAATGCAAGCATGTCTACTTCGTCCCGGCCTTTTAATGAACGGGAGATTGCAGCAGCCTGGAAGATACGGATATCTTCTTTGGAAGCACGTGCAAGATTATCTTTTAGGGTGTCTGTATTGTCGACCGTAGGGGATGTATTCGCCATACAGATTACAGTAGTAAACCCGCCTTTTGCAGATGCCTTTGCTCCTGTATGGATATCTTCTTTATATGTAAATCCCGGATCACGGAAATGTACATGTGTATCGATGAGTCCCGGTCCGACAACGAGTCCTCCGGCTTCTAGAATCTCCTCGGAATCTTCTGAAATTTCAGGTGCGATTCTTGCAATTTTTCCGTTCTTCACCAGTATATCCATATGCTCGGACAGACCAGATGCAGGATCTACCACAAGTCCATGTTTGATGATCATGATAAATTTCCTCCTTAAAAATCTGATGTTAAAATACAGTAAATATTATAAATGTAGTATAATGTATTGGAAATGGGCTTGTCAATTAGGAGACATGGAACAGGAAAGCTGAATATATGAGAAATAAAAGGAGCACGTAGAACAGAAATGGGATTTAAACGTTTGGAAAAAAATTTGATCGATATTATAAAAGAAGAACAGGCAAAACTTGGATTTCGAAAAGAAGAGATCCGTTTGTATTATCCATTGATTTCCCTCAATCATTTCTTTGAGGCGGATGACGATGTGGATGAGATGCAGACACGTCTGGAACAGTTCCCGGAAGAAGTAAAGAAAAAACTCGGAGATATCTGTGTGACGCACAAAAAAGACAGATTCTGCCTGCATATTCCGGAACAGGGAAGTGTCTATGTACATGAACATACGGCAGAAAATGAATTCATCAAAAAGCTGGTGGAGCTGATGATGAATCACGGAATCAAAAAAGAAGATATCCTTGCGATATTTCAGAAAGAGGCAAAAGATATCAGGGTGGGAGATATGCACAACGGAGAATTTGACTTTTGGGTAAGATTTCCGGAAGAAAATGAGGACGAATACTATTACTGCTTTAAGGACGAAGGGTGTCATATGATCTATCACCGTTTTTTGCCGGAAGATTATGCAGATTTCGGATTCTGAAAGGCAGTCGGAAAAGAATAAAAATACAGATGCAGACAGGAATTATAATTATAACTTATAAATGCTGCCTGCATTTTTAATTATAAAATATCTTGCTATATGTAAAGATTCATGATAAGCTATCCTACATCGTGCTAAAGCAAAGACGTGCTAAAGCGATTTGGGTGAGGATTTATTCTCAAAATAATGACAATTACTTTGACGAATTTGCTGCAATGCGATTACGTTATCATAAAAAACTCAGGAGAGTCTTTTCGTAATGAAATGAAAAGCGCCGAAGGTGTAAGCAGAAAACAGATCTGCAAATCTCTCAGGCAAAAGGATGGAGGAATGAATTATGGGAATTTTTGGACGTATTGACACTTTTATCACATGGTTTGACGGAGTCGTATGGGGACTTCCGTTAATCATCTTAATTCTGGTCACAGGAATTTTTCTGACTGTGCGCTTGGGCCTTCTTCAGGTAAGGTATCTTGGGAAAGCGTTAAAATTCATGGTGAAAAATGAAGAAGATGGACACGGAGAAGTAACTAGCTTTGGAGCTCTTTGTACCGCATTATCGGCAACAATCGGTACCGGTAATATCGTCGGTGTGGCAACTGCAATTTCTGCAGGTGGACCGGGAGCGTTATTCTGGATGATCCTGACAGCATTTTTAGGAATGGCAACAAAGTATTCAGAAGGTCTTCTGGCAGTAAAATACCGTACGATCGATGAAGACGGGCATGTACTTGGCGGACCATTCTATTATATTGAGAATGGAATGGGTGTAAAGTTCAGATGGCTTGCAAAGATATTTGCATTCTTTGGAGCAGGGGTTGGATTATTCGGAATTGGTACATTTACACAGGTGAATGGTATCTCATCTGCAGTCCGTAACTTTTTTGATCCGAACATGGCATATACAGTAGCATTATTTGGAAATGATTATTCATGGGCAACTGTAATATCCTGTCTGGTACTGACGGTATGTGTCGGAATGGTTGTATTAGGTGGAATCAAGAGAATTGCAAAAGTATCTGAGATCGTCGTTCCGTTCATGGCGATTCTGTATGTAGTATTGGCAGTCATTATCATGGTGACAAATATTACCGCAATTCCGGCAGCTATTGTAACAATTGTAAAATCAGCATTTACCGGAAGCGCACTGGCCGGTGGTGCAATGGGAAGTATGATCGTAGCAATGCAGAAAGGTATTGCCAGAGGAATCTTCTCGAATGAATCCGGACTTGGAAGCGCACCGATCGCAGCGGCTGCAGCACAGACCAAAGAACCTGCAAGACAGGGACTGGTGTCAATGACCGGTACATTTATTGATACGATCGTAATCTGTACGATGACAGGACTTTCTATTGTCATTACAGGAACATGGAATACGGGACTGGAAGGTGTGGAAATTACGACAGCGGCCTTTCAGAAGGGACTTCCGTTCCCGCCGGTTGTGGCATCCTTTGCATTGATGATTTGTCTGGTATTCTTTGCATTTACAACGATTCTTGGATGGGATTATTACGGAGAACGATGCCTGGAATATCTGTTTAATAAGAATATGAAAGCTGTAAGAGCGTATAGATGGCTTTATATTATATGTGTATTCATCGGACCATATATGACGGTTGCGGCAGTATGGAATATCGCAGATATCTTCAATGCATTGATGGCAATCCCGAATCTGATAGCCTTGCTTGCACTCAGCAAAGTTATAGTAAAAGAAACGAAAGCATTTACGGAAAAGCTGAATGTGGAAGAGAAGAATCAGAGAATTCTCAAAGGAATGAATGCAGAGAATGTATAATAGAATATAAGTGCTATAGAGAATGTGGTGATAAAATAGCAGGGATTCTGGTATAAAGATCAGAATTCCTGTTATTATTTTTGAGTCGCTTATTTTGACGAAAATTTATGCAAGATGCAGAAAGTTATAAAAGTCCGTACTTCTTTCCAAGTGTCTGGATTGCCTCTAAAGATTCACCTGTTATTGAGGAAATTTTATCTAATGGGAGTTGTTCTTTGAGCATTGAGAGAATAAGTTTTTCAAGTGTTGCCTGTGTCCCTTTTTCGAATCCGATGCGTTCACCCTTTTCAATTCCACGATTTTCTCCAGTTTTGAGCAGAATATTTTTATCTCTGATTGCCTTTTGACGGGCTTCATATTCCAAGCGCTTTTTTTTATCTGCACTTAATCTGTCCAATTCATTGTATGCTTCCTGTAGGTTTGAATTTTTTTCAGCCATTCGTTTCAAATCCTCCCTGTTTTTTCCACTCAGAAAACGCATCCATTGTATCAAGTCTGTTTCGCTTTGTTGTTCTGGTGGTAATTTAGGTAATTCAAGGAGATGTATTTCCATCATGTCGGAGTATTCTTTTCCGGTTTGTGTATCACAAAATGCAATTCGACGATAATATTTATCATCTTCGGAAATGAGTACATGATTGAGAATACTTACCTGAATACATTTTTGAATATTATCATAACTATCGCCTTCATTGAGTTGTTCTGAATACATTTTGCTTAGATAATAAATGGTTCGATTCGCCCAGTAGTCATAATAGATAACCTGCATTTCAAAGTCCATCTGTGTTCCGCTTTTTAATTTTACTCTGACATCCAAAATGCCATATTTATCATCCTCTGATTCTTTTCTAAGAATTGTCGGTAGAAGTTGTGTATCCTCTACTTCATCTGGATGTACATTTAATATAGCTGCGATGATTCCTTTGCGAACATTTTTATTATGCATCATCTCTTTAAAACAGAAATCAACAGTTGGAAGCATGATAAAATCAGCCTGTTTCCGGTCATCTGTTTCTTTTATATCTGCTACTGCTTTTCCTTGATTGGTTATATTACGCTGTTTCTCTTTAGTTTTTCTCATAAGAATTCTCCTTTTACTTGCAAGATGAACTATCGTATGAAGTAAAGAATTCTCTATCTTCTTATATTTTAGCACAGATTCTTTTATTAGAAAAGGAAAAAAATTATAAGAATTTTTTTAGACTATTTTGATAAAATTCTTCAAACGATATTCAACTTTGTGGGGTGTCATCGGATTATCTGCCCGATTATCTGAGCCTGTAAGATTATTTGCCGATATGTTAATAGATTCTTATGCAGTTTTTCGAATGATTACTGCGTAAGGATAAGGTAGCATAAAATTATAAGTATTGCAATAAAAAAATTGTAAATGTATATTCCTTGCCTATATCCTTATTGAGAAATGCTTTAAGGTATAATAAAATAATGGAAAGATAATATCCGAAAATTAGAGCGGTGGTATGAAAAGAAAGGATAAATATGAGAAATTCTTTGTTTTTTTATGTATTTTTTGTATTTCTAACAGTGGGAGCAGTATGGTCTATTATGAGGCGTTGGAAGCGATACATGAAGTATTCAAATGGAACCTATCAAAATGCAGGACAAAAACTGATATTCAAAACAGAGTTATCGGTAACAGAAGTTATCCTGAAATTGCAGATGCCCGAAATTCAGGATACATTGTATTACGATTTTGAAAAAAAGAATGGCATATATTTCCTTAAAATAAATGGGATAAAAAGAATGGGCTTTCAGGGAGTCTTGAAGGGGTTGTTTACAGTTGAATTCACAGAAGGTGAAGAAACATATATTGTTATTCATCGCTATCATTCGATTCAAAACTTATATGCATCGGGATATGAGGCGGAAATATATGAATTTATGGTGAAAAAGTTAGATTGTATTCCACAATAAGAAAAATACTATGCTAATAAAGAAAATATAAAACAGAATATCTAATTTAAAAACACAGAAAATAAAACAAAAAATACATAATGTTTGTGTAAATTCGTGTAAAACGTGTTAAAATGTAAGAAAACAAAGGACAGGTGCAAAAATGAAGAAACAAAAGAAAGATCCATTGTATAAAAGCTTCGGTTATGCATTTGCCGGAATATTTGCAGTGGTAACGAAGGAACGGAATATGAAGATTCATTGTGTGGCAATGGTTTGTGTGGTGATCGCAGGATTCGTATTTCATATTACACCGGTAGAGTGGTGTATTTGCCTGACATTGTTTGGTCTGGTCATGGCATTGGAAATGGTGAATACGGCGGTGGAAGCAGTGGTCGATCTGGTCACGAAAGAGAGAAAGCCGCTTGCAAAGCTTGCAAAAGATGCTGCAGCAGGAGCAGTACTGATCGCGGCAATCATGGCAGCAATTGCAGGGATGATCATATTTATTCCAAAGCTTTTGGAAAGCCTGTCTATATAGACATCGAAAGGAGAACGACCTATGGAAAAGTTAGGAAGCGGATTAAAGAAAGTATTACTTGCAGGAATCGGAGCAGTTGCAGTCACAGGAGAGAAATCAAAAGAACTTCTGGATGAGATGGTGAAAAAGGGTGAGCTGACTGTTGAACAGGGCAAAGCACTGAATGAAGAACTTAAGCATAACATCAAGTCGACAGTAAAAGAAAAAGTGAATGTAAAAGTAAAAACATCTTCACCGGAAGAACTGGATGAGCTTTTGGATAAGATGACTCCGGAACAGATGGCATTGTTGAAACAGAGAATTGATGAGATGGAGAAAAAACAGGAAGAATTTGAAGCTGCAGAGACGGTAGAAGATCTGGCAGACGAATCCGTATGCGAAGATGCGGCAGAGAAAGCAGCGGAAGAAGAGACAGCTGAGAACGAGGACATTTAAAGAGGAACAGGTTCATGAGTAAGGGAGAATCCAAAGAATACCGTACCAGGTTAAAGGAGATTACATCCGTACTTCATAAATATGGAATCACCAGGGGAATTACGCCTCAGAAACTCCGGATGATACTGGAGGATCTGGGGCCTACTTATATTAAAATCGGTCAGATTATGTCACTGCATTCAGACATTTTACCGAAAAGGTATTGTGATGAACTGATGTGTCTGCGTTCAGAAGTAACTCCGATGGAATTTCCGGAAGTAAAAGAAGTAATCGAACAGGCATATGGTTGTCCGTGGAATGAAATATTTGCATTTATTTCCGATACACCACTGGGATCAGCATCCATTGCACAGGTCCACAGAGCAGAACTGCTCAGCGGTGAACAGGTTGTTATCAAGGTTCAGCGAACAGGTATTTATGAAATTATGGCAAGAGATATCGGACTCCTTCGGAAGGCAGTAAAGCTGATGCCGCCGATCAGTCTGAAAGGAATGGCTGACTTCGACCAGGTACTGGATGAACTTTGGAATGTGACACGGGAAGAGATGAATTTTCTCACCGAAGCATCGAATATGGAAGAGTTTGCCAGACGGAATGCGGATGTCGTATATGTAAGAACACCGAAACTATATCAGGAATATACAACCATGCATGTGCTGGTCATGGAATACATCGAAGGGCCTGCAATCGATGATAAAGAGAAACTTCTGGCAGGCGGATACGATCTGGAAGAGATCGGGATCAAGCTGATCGATAATTATATCAAACAGGTGATGGAAGACGGTTTCTTCCATGCAGATCCCCACCCGGGAAATGTAAAGATCCAGGATGGCAAGATTGTATGGATCGATATGGGAATGATGGGAAGACTGACCGAACGGGATAAAGAACTGATCGGAAAAGCAATCCGCGGCATTGCAGAAAATGATATCGGCATGATCCAGGAAGCAGTCATGGCACTGGGTGAATTTAAAGAGAAACCAGATCAGAGCGTATTGTATGAAGATATCAGTGAACTGATGTCGAAGTATGGGTCCTTAGATATGGGAGAGATCGATGTTGCAGAAGTGATGATGGATCTTATGGAAGTGATGAAGGAAAATAAGATCCGTATGCCGCATGGTCTGACGATGCTGGCAAGAGGATTGACTAACATGGAAGGCGTACTTGCAGACATTGCTCCACAGATCAATATGATCGAGATCGCATCCAGACATATTTCAGAGAGTATGTGGAAAGATCTGGATTGGAAAAAAGAATTAAAACATGCAGGAAAGAATCTTTACCGTTCGATGCATAAAGCAGTAGAAGTCCCGGGACTTGCAGCGGATGCATTGCATGGTCTGATGAAAGGTCAGACAAGAGTCAACCTGGATCTGCATGCATCCAACGATCTGGCACAGTTACTGAGGCGTCTTGTGCGGAATGTGGTAATGGGATTGTGGGTGATGGCATTGCTGATTAGTTCAAGCATTATCTGCACTACCAATATGAGCCCGAAGATCTGCGGGATCCCGGCAATTGGTGCGATTGGGTATTTATTTGCATTTGCGATTGTGATGTATGTGCTTATTAAGCATATTCTTTCCAAATGAATTTGAGATTTATTCTCGGTTTTATGGGCAAATATGCCGACAAAATGATACGAGAATCTGTATTTGTACCAAAAAATGAACAAAATAACAGTCGGAATCGCTAGACTTTTGATGATACAGGAGATATAATAAAACCATACACGTCAATATATGATTTGTACTATTATCAAGGAGGAACAACGAAAATGGCAAGAAAAATGAAGACCATGGATGGTAACCAGGCCGCAGCTCATGCTTCATATGCATATACAGAAGTTGCAGCAATTTACCCTATTACACCATCATCCGTTATGCCGGAACATGTAGATGAATGGGCTACAGAAGGAAGAAAGAACATATTTGGACAGACTGTTCAGGTAACAGAGATGCAGTCAGAAGCTGGTGCTGCAGGAGCAGTACACGGATCTCTTTCTGCTGGTGCTCTGACAACAACATTTACAGCATCACAGGGACTTCTGTTAATGATTCCTAACTTATATAAAGTAGCAGGAGAACAGCTTCCTGGAGTATTTAACGTATCCGCTCGTGCGCTTGCAAGCCACGCACTGAATATCTTCGGAGATCACTCTGATGTTTACGCCTGTCGTCAGACTGGTGCAGCAATGCTTTGCGAATCCAGCGTACAGGAAGTTATGGACTTAACACCAGTTGCACACTGCGCAGCATTAAAAGGAAAACTTCCATTTATCAACTTCTTCGATGGATTCCGTACATCACACGAGATTCAGAAGATTGAGACATGGGATTACGAAGATCTGAAAGATCTGGTAGATATGGACGCAATCGATGCATTCAGAAATCATGCACTGAATCCAAATCACCCATGCCAGAGAGGTTCGGCTCAGAACCCGGACATTTTCTTCCAGGCAAGAGAAGCATGTAACCCATACTACGATGCTATGCCGGCTATCGTACAGGAGTACATGGACAAAGTTAACGAGAAGATCGGAACAGATTACAAACTCTTCAACTACTACGGAGCAGCAGACGCAGAGAAAGTTATCATTGCTATGGGTTCTGTATGTGACACAATCGAAGAGACAATCGATTACTTAACAGCAGCTGGGGAAAAAGTTGGTGTTGTTAAGGTTCGTCTTTACAGACCATTCTGTGCACAGGCATTAATTGATGCAATTCCTGACACAGTAAAATACATCAACGTACTTGACAGAACAAAAGAACCAGGAGCTCAGGGAGAGCCATTATTCCTGGATGTTGTTTCTGCATTAAAGGGATCTAAGTTCGACGCAGTACCGGTTAACGGCGGACGTTACGGATTAGGATCTAAAGATACAACACCTGCACAGATCGTTGCAGTATTCAACAACGCAGACAAAGAAAGATTCACAATCGGTATCAACGATGATGTTACAAATCTTTCACTTGAAGTTGGTGCACCACTGGTTACAACACCAGAAGGAACAATCAACTGTAAGTTCTGGGGACTTGGAGCTGACGGTACTGTAGGAGCTAACAAGAACTCTATCAAGATCATCGGTGACAATACTGACATGTATGCACAGGCTTACTTCGACTATGACTCTAAGAAGTCTGGTGGTGTTACAATGTCTCACCTGCGTTTCGGTAAGAAGCCAATCAAATCTACTTACCTGATCCACAAGGCTAACTTTGTAGCATGTCACAACCCATCTTATGTAAACAAATACAACATGGTTCAGGAATTAGTTGACGGAGGAACATTCCTTCTGAACTGCTCTTGGGACATGGAAGGTCTTGAGAAACATTTACCAGGACAGGTAAAAGCATTCATCGCTGATCACAACATCAAGTTCTACACAATTGATGGTATTAAGATCGGTAAAGAGATCGGACTTGGCGGACGTATCAATACAGTCCTTCAGTCAGCATTCTTCAAACTGGCATCTATCATTCCGGAAGAAGAAGCAATCGATCTGATGAAGAAAGCTGCAAAAGCTACTTACGGAAGAAAAGGTGACAAGATCGTACAGATGAACTACGATGCTATCGATGCCGGTGCTAAACAGGTAGTTGAGATCGAAGTTCCGGAATCTTGGAAATCTTGTGAAGACGAAGGATTATTCACACCAGAAGTTAAGGGTGGAAAAGACGATGTTGTAGCATTCGTTAAGAACATCCAGTCTAAGGTTAATGCTCAGGAAGGAAATACTCTGCCAGTATCTACATTTACTGACTATGCAGATGGATCTACACCATCAGGTAGTGCAGCATATGAGAAACGTGGTATCGCAGTAGATATCCCTGTATGGCAGTCAGAAAACTGTATCCAGTGTAACCGTTGTGCATATGTCTGCCCACATGCAGTTATCCGTCCGGTAGCACTTACAGAGGACGAGCTTGCAAAAGCTCCAGAAGGAACAAAAGCTATCGATATGATCGGTATGCCAGGAATGAAATTCACTATGACTGTATCAGCTTATGACTGTACAGGATGTGGATCTTGTGTAAACGTTTGCCCAGGTAAGAAGGGTGAAAAAGCTCTTGTTATGGCAAACATGGAAGAAAATGCAGCAGAGCAGGATATCTTTGATTTCGGACGTGAGATCGAGGTTAAACCAGAAGTTGTTGCTAAATTCAAACCAGAGACAGTTAAGGGAAGCCAGTTCAAACAGCCATTACTTGAGTTCTCAGGAGCTTGTGCAGGTTGTGGAGAAACACCTTATGCAAAACTGATTACACAGTTATTTGGTGACAGAATGTACATCGCTAATGCAACAGGATGTTCTTCAATCTGGGGTAACTCTTCACCGTCTACACCATACACAATGAACTCTAAGGGACAGGGACCTGCATGGTCTAACTCACTGTTCGAAGACAACGCAGAGTTTGGATATGGTATGTTACTTGCTCAGAAAGCAATCAGAAAGAGACTGAAAGAAGAAGTTGAAACTGTTGCAGCATCAGAGCAGGCTTCAGCAGAGGTTAAGGCAGCTTGCCAGGAATACCTCGATACATTCGCATGTGGTATTACAAACGGAGATGCTACAGATAAATTAGTTGCAGCATTAGACGGATGTGACTGCGATACATGCAAAGACATCGTTAAGAACAAAGACTTCCTCGCTAAGAAATCTCAGTGGATCTTCGGTGGTGACGGATGGGCTTACGATATCGGCTTCGGTGGAGTTGACCACGTATTAGCAAGTGGTGAAGACATCAACATCATGGTATTCGATACAGAGGTTTACTCTAACACAGGTGGACAGTCTTCTAAGGCTACTAAGACTGGTGCTACAGCTCAGTTCGCAGCAGGCGGAAAAGAGACGAAGAAGAAAGACCTTGCAAGCATGGCTATGAGCTATGGATATGTATACGTTGCACAGATCGCTATGGGTGGAGACTTCAACCAGACTGTAAAAGCAATTGCAGAGGCTGAGGCTTATCCGGGACCATCTCTGATCATCGCATACGCTCCATGTATCAACCATGGTATCAAGAAGGGTATGAGCAAAGCTCAGACAGAGGAACAGTTAGCAGTAGAATGCGGATACTGGAACAACTTCAGATTCAATCCAGCAGCTGAAAAGGGAAGCAAGTTCACTCTTGACAGCAAACAGCCTAAGGAAGAAGATTACCAGGCATTCCTTGACGGAGAAGTTCGTTACAATGCTCTTAAGAGAGCTAATCCGGAAAAGGCTGCAAGACTCTTCGCTAAGAATGAGGCAGAGGCTATGGAAAGATACGATTACCTGTCAAAACTGGCAGACCTTTACAAAGTAGAGGAGTAATCATATCTGATTAGCAATAGAATAGTATAA
>OFMN01001933.1_pt1 | contig 12080 bp, 10 predicted proteins | sample 1541791 | NCBI WGS metagenome assembly OFMN01 (sample SAMN04209248, study PRJEB22552) | human gut metagenome | biome: gut; material: feces | host: Homo sapiens | place: USA: Oklahoma
CCCGTGGCAACAGCCCCAGTTACGGCACTACGTTCCAGAAGATGGGGCATGAATTATTGAGCCGGGACGAACTGGCAGTGCTGGACGGCGGCAAGTGTATTTTGCAGCTGCGAGGTGTGCGTCCCTTTCTTTCTGACAAGTACGACCTGACCCAGCACCCCAACTACAAGTTGACCTCGGACTACGACCCCAAAAACACCTTCGATATTGAAAAGTATCTGAACCGAAAAGAAAAAATCAATCCCAATGATGAATTTGTTGTGATTGACGCTGATTCGCTCCCGTCTGCCTGATTCGGTAGGCGGCTTTATTTTTACCCGGCCAGAGAGGTACACCAGCAAGTCAACTCCCACCGCAGCTTGCGGCTCAACTATTATGGCTTCAGGTGTGTACGGATGGTCTACAACTTTCATTTATAAAGGAGAAACGACTATGGAATTCTTTAACTCTGCTATCGAAGTTCTTCAGACTCTGGTTGTCGCTCTGGGTGCCGGTCTTGGCGTTTGGGGTGCCATCAACCTGCTGGAAGGTTATGGCAACGATAACCCCGGCAGCAAGAGTCAGGGTATGAAGCAGCTCATGGCTGGCGGCGGTGTCGCGCTGGTCGGCATTACCCTGATTCCTCTGCTGAGCGGCCTGTTCGGTTAAGAACCGCGGGCGGATTTATTCCGCCTGTACATACGCAATCGCTTCAATCCTCGCTGTGGATAACAGCCCCTATTATAATAGGAAGTGAATTGCTGCAAGACCATCCACCCATCAACGAAAGGCGGTGCTATTATGCAGCTTCTGACCCACATTATTTTTGTTCTGAACCTTCTCAAGACCCTTATCAACCACTTCACCTAAAGGACGGTGACTGCTGAATGGAAACCGTTCTCAAAGCCATAGCCGATTGGATAAAGGGTATCCTGACGGCTGGCATCATGTCAAACCTGTCCGGGCTGTTCGATGCCGTAAATGAGCAGGTCGGTGACATTGCGCAACAGGTCGGCACACGGCCATCGGCCTTTGAACCACGCGTTTTTGCGATGATCGAATCGCTCTCCCGGAACGTGGTTCTGCCGATTGCGGGCATTATCCTCACATTTATCGCCTGTTACGAACTGATTGAAATGATAACCCAGCATAACAACATGGCGCAGTTTGAGCCAGCACTTATTATGCGCTGGATTTTCAAGACCGCTGTTTCAGTATGGTTCATCTCCAACACGTTCGATATTGTGATGGCAGTCTTTGACCTGACGCAGAAAGTCGTGTCCGATTCCAGCGGCATTATTGCGGGCAATACTCGTGTCAATGAAATCGGCCTGTCGATGCTGGAAGCCAGTCTGATGCAAATGGATGTCGGTCCACTCTTCGGGCTTTTTTTGCAGAGCTTCTTCATCGGCATCACCATGAGAATCCTCTCAATCGTGATTTTCGTCATTGTGTACGGACGCATGATTGAGATCTACTGTATGGTGAGCCTTGCGCCGATTCCCATGGCAACATGGGGCAACCATGAACAGAGCCACATGGGACAGAACTATCTGAAATGCTTGTTTGCGCTGGGATTTCAGGGCTTTCTCATCCTCATCTGCGTGGCCATCTATGCCGTGTTGATTCAGAATGTGGCGATTTCCGGCGATGCCATCAATTCGATCTGGGGCATTGTCGGCTACACCGTCCTGCTCTGTTTCAGTCTGTTCAAAACCAGCTCCGTGACGAAATCTGTTCTCGGAGCGCATTAAAGGGGGTGCTTTATTGGCTGCGTATATTTCTGTTCCTCGCGATTTGACCAAGGTGAAGTCAAAAGTGGCTTTCAACCTGACAAAGCGGCAGCTCATCTGCTTCGGAACGGCGGCACTGATTGGAGTGCCGCTTTTCTTTTTGCTCCGGGATTCCGGCGGCAACTCTGCCGCTACCCTTGGCATGATGGCAGTTATGCTCCCGGCTTTTTTTCTCGGTATGTACGAGAAAAATGGTCAGCCGCTGGAAAAGCTGCTGTCATATTATGTCCGGGCGCGATTCCTGCGCCCGAAAATCCGGCCTTATAAGACCGAAAATTACTATGCGCTGCTCATGAAAGGAGGCATGAACCATGATTCCGTTTTGGAAAAAGACCGATAAAGGCGGCAAGAAAACGCCGCCGAAACCCGCTATTCCTCACACGGCACAGCAGTCCATTCCCATGCAGCGGATGTTTGAGGATGGAACCTGCCGGGTGAGGGCAAACTACTACACTCGGACGATTGCCTATCAGGATATTAACTATCAGCTGGCACAACAAGAGGACAAAAACGCGATTTTCGAGGAATGGTGTTCGTTCCTCAACTTCTTCGACAGCTCCATCAAGTTTGAGCTGTCCTTTGTGAACATGGCAACGGACAGTTCAGAATTCGAGAAAAGCATCCGCATTCCATTCCAGAAAGACGGTTTCGATGATGTGCGGGCTGAGTATTCGCTGATGCTGCGCCAGCAGCTTGCCAAGGGCAATAATGGTCTGACTAAGACCAAGTTCATCACCTTTGGCGTGGAGGGCGAGAGTATGCGTCAGGTGAAAACACGGCTCGACCATGTGCAGAACGATCTGCTCAACAACTTCCACCGTTTGGGTGTTCAGGCCAAGCCGCTGAATGGTACGGAACGGCTCAAGCTCATGCACGATATGTTCCACATGGACGGTGAATCGAAGTTCCGTTTTGAATGGAATGATCTCGTGAAAAGCGGCCTTTCGGTGAAAGATGCCATTGCACCGACTGCTTTCGCTTTCAAAAATTCCCGGACGTTCCAAATGGGCGGAATCTACTGTGCCGCCAGTTTTCTGAGCATCACGGCCTCCGACATCAGCGACCAGCTTCTGAAAGATTTTTTGGATATGGATTCCAGCCAGATTGTCACCATGCACATTCAGAGCGTTGACCAAAACCGCGCCATTAAAACGGTCAAGCGCACGATTACTGAACTTGATAGAAGCAAGATTGAGGAGCAGAAGAAAGCAATCCGCGCCGGGTATGATATTGACATCATTCCGTCCGATTTGGCGACCTATGGCCGTGATGCCAAAGCCCTGCTGAAAGAATTGCAGAGCCAGAACGAGCGAATGTTTTTGGTGACATTCCTCGTGCTGAACACCGGGCGTACCGAACAGGAACTGGAAAACAATGTCTTTCAGGCAAGCTCCATCGCACAGAAGCACAACTGCAATCTGTGCCGCTTGGATTACCAGCAGGAACAGGGGCTTATGTCCTCTCTGCCGCTGGCCGATAATCAGATTGAGATTCAGCGCGGCCTTACTACCAGCAGTACGGCCATTTTCATTCCATTCACCACACAGGAGCTTTACCAGTCCGGCAAAGAATCTCTGTACTACGGTTTGAATGCTCTCTCCAACAATTTGATTATGGTGGACAGAAAGAAGCTGAAAAATCCGAATGGACTTATCCTCGGTACTCCCGGCTCCGGCAAAAGTTTCTCGGCAAAGCGTGAAATCGCAAATGCCTTTCTGGTGACGGATGATGATATTATCATCAACGACCCCGAAGGCGAATATTCCCCACTGGTAAACCGACTGAAAGGACAGGTCATTAAAATCAGCCCCAACAGCACCCAGTTCATCAACCCGATGGACATTAACGCCAACTATTCGGAAGAAGATAATCCGCTGTCCCTGAAAGCGGACTTTATTCTTTCTCTGTGCGAACTGGTTGTCGGCGGCAAGGAAGGTCTGCTCCCGGTGGAAAAGACGGTCATTGACCGCTGTGTGCATCTGATTTATCGGAAATATTTTGCTGACCCCTGCCCGGAGAATATGCCGATTCTGGAGGACTTGTACAACGCCCTGCTCCAGCAGGACGAGAAAGAAGCTCATCATGTTGCTACCGCTCTGGAAATCTACGTCAAGGGCAGTCTGAATCTGTTCAACCACCGCACCAACGTGAACGTCAACAACAGAATCGTCTGTTATGACATTAAAGAACTGGGCAAGCAGATGAAGAAGCTCGGTATGCTCATCGTGCAGGATCAGGTCTGGGGACGTGTCACTGCCAATCGTAGTAGCGGAAAGTCCACCCGATATTATATGGACGAGATGCACCTCCTCTTAAAAGAGGAGCAGACTGCGGCCTATTCTGTGGAGATTTGGAAGCGGTTCAGAAAATGGGGCGGAGTGCCGACTGGATTAACGCAGAACGTCAAAGACCTGCTTTCTTCGCGTGAGGTCGAGAATATTTTCGAGAACAGCGACATGATCATCATGCTGAATCAGGCCGCTGGCGACCGTCAAATCCTCGCAAAGCAGCTCAACATCTCGCCCCATCAGCTTTCCTATGTGACGCACTCCGGTGAAGGTGAAGGACTGCTTTTCTTCGGCAATGTTATTCTCCCGTTCGTGGACAGATTCCCCACCGATTTGGAACTGTATCGCATCATGACCACGAAGTTGGGTGAGGTTTCGGAGGGCAAAAAGGAATGAGCAATCCGAAGCTGAACTTCAAAGAGGAAACGTCAGCCAAAAAGACACGCTCTCCCCCGAAGAAAGCGAGGGTCGAGCAGTCCACGCCCAAAAAGAAGAAGCTGAAACTCGATGCGGACAAGGCCGCAGAAAAAAACCAGCATTTGCGATTTGGCAAGGCAGAACTGACCCCGGACGAACTGAGCCGTTTGAGCAAAGCGCAAAAGCGCGAGATGTACGCTGCCAATGCCGCCCGGACTGCGGTGCATCGGGAAATCGACCAGTATGAGGAAGATAATGTCGGTGTGCAGGCGTTGAGCGAGGGTGAAAAGGCCGCTGGAAATGTCCGCGATATTTCCAAGAGCCGCTATGCCCGGAAACTGAAAAAGAAAGCCAAGGTGCAGGGCAAGAAAAACTCCAAAACCGCAAAATCTTCTGCGCAAGAACCAACTGCATCACAAAATGCAGGAGATTCCGGCATCGGTACCCGTGAGGGTGGTTCCAATTGGCTCTCCCGATGGCGGCAGAAACATGACATTCGACAGAGCTACTATGCCGCAGCCCGGTCTGGTGGCACAGCGGCACAGACCGTTGGAAGCAAAAAAGCTGTATCCGGCGGTGCATCTGCCGCACGGTCTGGTGTAGAACAAGTAGTGGACAAGGGAAAATTTGTGGTCGGTTCGGCAGTAAACAGCCTTATGACCGCCGCAAAGAGTAACGCGCACGTTCTTGTAATCGTGGGCGTTTTTGTTTTGCTCATCCTGATGGTGATGTCTGGCTTTTCCTCCTGCGGCATCCTCTTTTCGGGCAGTACCCAAGTATCCGGGCAGACGATTTATTCTGCCGAGGACAGGGACATTCGCGGTGCAGAACAGGACTACAAGAAGCTGGAAAAGGAACTGGACAAAAAAATCAAGCGCACTCCGCAAGACCATCCGGGCTACAACGAGTACCAGTACCATCTTGATCCCATCGAGCATGACCCGTGGCAGCTCACTTCCTTTCTGACTACTCTGTATGACGATTATACCCGGTCGGAAGTGCAGGGCAAATTGAAGGAAATCTTCAAAAAGCAGTACAAGCTCACCACATGGGTAGAAGTGCAGATTCGGTACAAGACCGTATGGGTCATTAGTCCTGCGGGCATCCCGGTTCCTACACAGGTGCCGTATGAGTACAAGATTTTCCACACCAAACTGGAAAACAAGGGTCTGGAAGTTGTTATCCGGGAAGAGCTGACCGAAGATCAGTGGAAACGGTACGAGATTTTTCAGGACACACTGGGCGGTCGGCCTTACCTGTTCAACGGCGGTCTGCCGCCCGGTGGCTCGGATGGCTCCGGCGCACCCGGCATCGACTATCAGGTTCCTGCGGAGGCCCTGACTGACAGTGAATTTGCAGCCATCTATGAGGAAGCCAAGAAATACGTTGGCACTCCCTACGTTTGGGGCGGTAGTTCCCCCGAAACTGGCTTTGACTGTTCCGGCTACGTTTGCTGGGTCTACAACCAGAACGGCTATGATGTTGGGCGCACTACTGCCAACGGATTGTGGCAGAAGAGCCAGCATATTTCTGAAGCCGAAGCAAAGCCCGGTGACTTGGTTTTCTTCAAAGGAACGTATGATACGCCGGGGATGAGCCATTGCGGAATCTATCTCGGTAATGGCATGATGGTCAGTGCCGGAGACCCCATCAAATATGCTGACATCCACTCGTCCTACTGGCAACAGTATCTTGCCGGATTCGGACGGCTTTCAAAATGATTGGAGGGTTCTATTATGAGCGAAAAACTGGAAAAACTGCGGGCGATGCTCGAAAAAGAGAAAGAGCGGCGCATCAAGCTGAACAACCGCATTGAGATTCTGGAGCGGCGGATTCAGGAAGCCGAGGCCGCCGAGGTGAACGAAATGGTGCGCAGTGCAAAGGTCAGCCCGGAACAGCTTGCCGCCCTGCTGCGGCAGTCGGCCAACACCACCCCGAACCCGGCTGCGCTGGCCGCTGTGGGTGCAACTTTTGACAAGGAGGAAGATGTCAATGATGAAGATTAAGAAATTCGGCGCACTGCTGGTATCGGCGGTGCTGTGCATCGGCATGGCTGCTCCTGCTTTCGCCTATGAGGGCGATACCACCCCGGTGGAAGAACCTGTCCTGCCGGAAATCGTAGAGGAAGAAGATGCTGTCACCATTACGGATGAGGAAACGGGCGCACTGACCCCGGAGGGCAATCTGACACTGGTGGACGATTATCACACCAACTACTCCGATGGCAGCGGCCAGCAGTTCATTACGATGGTGAGCAAGTCGGGTGCGACATTCTACTTGGTCATTGACCGCAATGCCAAGGGGCAGCAGACCGTCCACTTTATGAACCTTGTGGACGAAGCGGATTTGCTGGCCTTGATGGAGGAAGAAGCAGCAGAAGCCTACAACGCCGAAAAAGAAGCGGCGAAGCAGGCGGAACTGGACAAGCTGAAAGCCGAGGAAGAAGCCAAGAAAGCCACAGAAGAAGCTGCTGCATCCGATGCAGAACAGCCGAAAGAAAATAAAGTCACAAAGTATGCTGCGGCGTTTCTCGGTGTCGTGGCTCTGATTGCGCTAGTGGCGGGCGGCGGCTTTTATTTCTTCATCCAGCAGAAGCACAAGAAACAGGCAGAAAAAGAAGCTGCTGACCCTGATGCGGACTACACCGAGGACAACGGCAATTTCGAGATTCCCCCGGAAGATGATTCGGACGATGAGGATACTTCTGAGGAACAGGATGTAACACCCATCTGATTTTAAGGCGGCGATTGCCGCCTACATACCATAATTCAAACTAGATTGGAGGGATTTCTTATCGCAAAATTGATCGTGACCGAAAAACCGTCCGTGGCAATGGCTTATGCCAAAGTCTTAGGTGCGCATGGGCGGCAGGATGGCTACCTTGAGGGTAGCGGCTATCTCATAAGCTGGTGTGTCGGGCATCTAGTGGAGCTTGCACCGCCCAGTGCCTACGGTGAGCGGTATGTAAAGTGGAACATTGCTGATTTACCCATCCTGCCGGAAAAATGGCAGTATCTGGTGTCTGCCAGCACTAAAAAGCAGTTTTTTGTTCTGAAAAAGCTCCTGCACCGGGCAGACGTTGAGACCGTGGTAAACAGTTGTGACGCAGGCCGCGAGGGAGAGCTAATCTTTCGGCTTGTCTACGAACAGGCAGGGTGCAGGAAGCCAGTTTCCCGTCTGTGGCTTTCCAGCATGGAGGATAATGCTATCCGTGAGGGCTTTGCAAATCTGAAACCGTCAACTGAATATGATGCACTGTATCAGGCTGCACTCTGCCGGGAACGTGCCGATTGGATGGTCGGCATCAACTGTTCCCGGCTTTTTTCCTGCCTGTATGGTCGGCCTTTGGCAGTCGGGCGTGTTATGACCCCGACACTTGCCATGACGGTGGAACGAGAAGCCGCCATTGCCGCTTTTGTGCCGGAAAAGTTCTACACGGTGGCTCTGGAACTGACGAGTGGTTTTGTGGCATCCAGCCGCCGCATTTCGGAAAAAGATGCAGCAGAAAAGCTCCTTGCGGAGTGCAGAAAGGAGATGGTATCCACGATTCAAAAAATCACGCGCAAGGAAAAGGCCGAAAATCCACCGCCGCTCTATGACCTCACCACACTCCAGCGTGATGCAAACCGTCTGCTGGGTTACAGTGCGCATCAAACGCTGAAGTATGCGCAGAGCCTTTATGAGAAAAAACTCACCACCTACCCACGCACCGATAGCTGCTATATCGCAGACGAGGATGAAGAAATGCTGGAAGAACTGGCCGAGGAACTGGAAGGATTTCTCGGCATCACTCCTGAAGATGTGGACGATGCCGTTCCCCGGACACGGCGCACCGTCAACCGGGAAAAAGTCGCCGACCATCACGCTATCCTGCCTACCCGTAGTATGTTGCAAGCTGATTTGGACGCACTGCCCAAGGGGGAGCAGCACATCCTGAAGTTGATTATCGCCAGAACCCTGATGGCGGTCAGTAAGCCGTTCCGCTATCTGGAAACCCTGCTCACCACCGAATGTGCGGGCGAAGAATTCACCGCCAAAGGGAAGGAAATTCTGGACGAGGGATGGAAAGCTGTGGAGCGCAAGGTGCTGGCCGATATTCTGAGCCGTAAAAAGGAGTTCACCGCTCTGCCGCCCGTGGAAGAAAGCGAGTGCGGCATCCTCAACGCTGAACTGAAAGAAGGCCAGACCTCACCGCCGAAGCATTTCACAGAAGATACGCTCCTGCACTCTATGGAAACGGCCAGCGCGGACAGTATGCCGGAGGATGCAGAACGTCAGGGCATTGGAACTCCGGCTACGCGAGCGGCTATTATCGAAAAATTAGTGGCAAAGGGCTTTCTGGAGCGCAAAGGCGACAAGAAAACCAAAGTGCTGCTGCCTACCGACAAGGGCAAAGCCCTGATTACAGTGATGCCCGAAGAAGTCCAGTCCGCTGACATGACTGCCGACTGGGAAACAAAACTGCTGCGCGTGGAGCGCGGCGAGATGGAGCCAAAGACATTTATGACTGAAATCAACGATATGATCTCCTCGCTGGTAAACACCACCGAGGCCGTGAAAGGAGCGAGTGCGCTTATGAAAAATAAAGTGATTGGTATCTGCCCGAACTGTGGCAAATCTGTTGTGGAGCGCGAAAAGGGCTATTTCTGCGAGAACCGGGAATGCCGATTTGTACTGTGGAAAGACAACGCCTTCTTCAAGCGTCTGGGCAAACGGATGGATGCTCATGTAGCCGACAAGTTGCTGCGGGACGGCCGTGTCCGCCTGAAAGACTGCCGTAGTGCCAAGGGCAAGACCTACAATGCAACGGTTTTGCTGACCACTGAAGCCGATGGTCGCAGCAAATTCTCGCTGGAATTTGAGGGCAGTTGCTGATGGAAAAGCTAAATGAAGCGGTCTACCTCATCAACGATGAACGCTATCTGCACCTCCGGGAAAACGGCGCAGGTGTCGGCTTTGCCACTTATAATAAGGTAACGGGTGAACCTCTGGAAAGCGGGCAGATCTCCGAAAAAAATCTGCCGCCGGATGGCAGGAACATGATGTCTGCTGCCCGGAACTGGTATCTGTTTGAACTTTCGGAAGATGAGCGCAAGGTCATCCAACTTGAAAGCATAAAAATTCTCGAAAGCGTTCCCGCATCCGGCATCCACAAACGGCGTATTTGGGAGCCTGAAACGATGCCAAAAGATATTCGGCTCATCAACAGTCACTATGACGATCTCTACCGAATTCCTGATGGTGGTGTGATTCAAGTGGACTACCCGGATGGCCGCAGTTTTACGGCAAAGCTGGAACATTTGGATGATTACCACTTTGATATGGGCGGTCTGGGCAATGTGTTCCACATCTGCCAGTTTGCCGATGTTATGGGCAGGAACCACGCAGATTTCTACCCAGAAATTCAGACGCAGGATAATCAGGGTGCATGGGAGCTGGGCGGCAAGGGCTATATTGCTATCCAGTCCTGTGATGATGGCTGGGATTATACACTTTATCACAGCGACTTTTCCGTGATGGATGGCGGGCAGGTTGACGCGCCGGAGCTGACAATTCAGGAAGTCAGGGAGCAGATTCTGGAAGCACATCACATGGAAAAGGGGCGACGGCTGTTGCAGGACTATGACTTCGTCATGGACAGAGCCGCAGAAGCTGAAGAACTTGGTGCAAACAACCGCCCTTCCACGCTGGAAAAACTGGCTTCGCTGGTTGGCGCAAAAGAAAAATGCGATGTCCCGGAGTGCAGCCCCGTTGGGTGCCGGAAAGCGAGGGATGCTCATGAACCTTAATGGCGAAGAATTGATGCTGATGATGCTCTACAATTCCGGCACTCGACTGGGGTTGATGCAGGAACTGCGGCTTATGCAGTGCTACCTGATGCCCGATGAGATTGCTCTGCGGGAGCTGTCGGAGGGGGTTATCGAAAAACTGAAGTTGATGACCGATGCACAGTTTGCAGAAGTCGAGTTTCCTATGAACTAATTTTTGCCGCCTGCGGGCGGTGTACATATCCTCTTTTACAATGCGGTTCAGTGTGGTATACTGAACTCGACAACTCGGAATTTATCTGTATGATAATTCTGCAAAATAAAAAAACATAGAATAGGTAAAATCTGAGTAAAGAATGTCTATAATGGTTCCGTAAAATCACGAAAATCATATTTTACGTACAGACATAAGCCGTGTCAAAATTTATACTAGATAGATGTAAGCTCATGTCCATATAAAACATCGCCTCAATCAAGGCCAGAACACGAAGCCATAGAAAGGATGATTCTATGAAATTATTAAAGCATGCCAATGTTTACACACCAGCTCCTCTCGGTAAAAGGGATGTGCTGATCGAGGGGGAGAGGATCCTCCGAATCGCGGAAGAAATCACAGGCTATGATGAACTTCCGGATGTCGATGTCTATGATCTCTCGGGAAAGACCCTCGTGCCGGCCTACATCGATCTGCATGTGCATATCACCGGTGGCGGCGGAGAGCAGGGTCCGGCTTCCCGTGTGCCGGAGTCTTCACTCAGCACCTTTTTTAAGAATGGTATCACGACCGTCGTCGGGCTTCTGGGCACGGACGGCATCACGAGAAGCCTCGAGAACCTGGTGGCGAAGGCCCGTGCACTGACAGAAGAAGGCATGACGGTGTATACATTGACCTCGTCCTATGGCTACCCGCCGACGACACTCACCGGCAGCGTCGAGCGGGACATCGTTCTGATCCCACCGATGATCGGTGTGAAGGTCGCGGTATCTGATCATCGAAGCTCGAATCCGGGTGGAGCGGAGCTGATCGCACTGGCAACAGCTGCACGCCGCGCCGGTCTGCTAAGCGGCACACCGGGGCTCGTGACGATGCACATGGGCAGCGGGAAGGCGAAGCTGGATCCGATTTTCTACGTACTGGATCACTCGGATGTACCGGCGAAGAACCTACTCCCGACGCATATGCTGCGCTCACCAGAGCTCATCGACGCTGGCGTAGAGCTCGTGAAGCGAGGCGGCTACATCGACTGTACCGCCGGCTCGGATGAGGTGGCGGTGAAAGAGGATGCCCGAAAGCTCTTTGATTTACTGCACCGCGAGGGCGTAAATCCGGATCATGTGAGCCTGTCAAGTGACGCCTACGGAAGCCAGCCGCGTTTTAACGACGCAGGCGAGTGCGTGGGACTGACCTATGCGTCGCCGAAGTACCTGCATAAAACCATCCGGGCGCTGGTGCGCATGGGCATGCCGCTCGAGCAGGCACTGAAGCTTCTGACGACCACACCGGCGACTCTGCTCGCGCAGGATGGCCGAAAGGGATGCATCGCCGCAGGCGCCGACGCAGATCTCCTCGTACTGGATGAAGAGCTCGAGATCGACAGCCTCTTCGCGCGAGGACAGCTCGCGCTGTGGCAGAAGGAACTGCGCATGAAGGGAAGATTCGAAGAGTAAAGCGGATTTTATATCCTCTAGTTAAGATCATTGCTTATGCTGGCAGTTCAGCAGAAGGATACCCGAAAGAAATAAAATTATTTTTCTTTCTGTTTTTGATTGACAAATCGGAAGTTGACAAAGGAGTTGAGCTGATATGAAAAAGAAAATCATCATATTGCTGTCTG
>OFMN01001942.1_pt1 | contig 12025 bp, 8 predicted proteins | sample 1541791 | NCBI WGS metagenome assembly OFMN01 (sample SAMN04209248, study PRJEB22552) | human gut metagenome | biome: gut; material: feces | host: Homo sapiens | place: USA: Oklahoma
GGCGGGTGCCTGCTGGGCCTTGCGGGAGCCATCCCGGTGCTGTTGGGGGACAACATCGGCACCACCGTCACGGCGGTGCTGGCATCGGTGGGGCAGAGCCGGGACGCCAAACGTCTGGCGGCGGCCCACGCCCTGTTCAACCTGTCCGGGGCGGCGGTGTGCTGGCTGCTGCTGCCCCAGTTCACCGCGCTGGTGCGGCTGGTCTCGCCCCACGGGCCGGAGAGCGCCGTGCTGGCCCGGCAGATCGCCAACGCCCACACCCTGTTCAATCTGGGCTGCACGGTGCTGTGGCTGCCCCTGACCCCTTGCATGGTGCGCATCGTGTGCATTCTTTTGCCGGAAAGGCACGCCCCTGAGTTGAAATGAATGCCTTAAAATGGTATAATGACAATGTATCGAACAAATTTTGTGACGCTTTTGTTGCACAAACGATAAACGGACCCTTCTGTGGGCCTGCAGCGGTGTGCGGCTGCCAGGGCACAGAGCGAACCAAGAGGACGTGTTTACTATGAAGGATATCATCAACGGGTTGATCGAGCGGTTCCGCAGGCAGCATGTACAGGCCCGGCGCTATGTGGCCATGATGCTGGTGCTGGCCCTGCTCACCACCCTGTTCGTCAACTGGCAGCTCCATGGGGTGGGCATCTCCATGACTGCCGACTACCACTGCGGCTACGAGGAGCACCAGCACACGGCGGCCTGCTACGAAAAAGTGCTCACCTGCGGTTACGAGGAGGGCGAGCCGGAAACGCCCGTCACCTCTTCGGACAGCAGCGCCGATCCGGTGTCCGCCTACAGCGCGGCCGATCCGGAAGAGCCGGAAGAGCCGGTGCAGACCGAGCCGGAGACCATCTGGGTGCCCCATGAGCACACCGATGCCTGCTACGAGGAGCACCGGGTGCTGACCTGCTGTCAGGAAGAGCACGAGCACACCGACGACTGCTTTGACGAGTACGGTGCGCTCATCTGCGGCGAGTTCGAGCATATCCACGACGACAGCTGCTACACCACCGAGTATGAGCTGGTGTGCGGCCTGGACGAGGGCGAACTGGTGGAGGAACCCAACCCCGCCTATCAGGAAATGCCTGCCAGCCGCCCCGTGGTGGACCTGCCCACTGAGCCGGCCGAGACCACCCCGGACGAGCCGGTGCTGCATCACCACACCGACGCCTGCTACACCGAGGAGCTGGTGTGCACCATCCCGGAGCACCACCACACCGTGGAGTGCCTGGCCGATACCCAGGCCGACGTGGAGACTGCCGAGGAATGGCAGGCCGCGGCCAATGTGGCCCTGAACGGCAACTGGGCCGAGGACCTGCTCACCGTGGCAAAGTCCCAGCTGGACTACCAGCAGAGCGACAAGAACTTCAAGCTGGATGTGGAGGACCAGCAGGTGCTGCGCGGCTACTCCCGCTATGGTGCCTGGTACGGCAACCCCTACGGCGCCTGGGACGTGATGTTCCTGTCCTACTGCCTGCACTTTGCGGGTGTGCCCCAGACGGTGGTGCCCCAGCGTGCGGGCGTGATGGCCCTGCACAGTGACCTGCGCGGCTCCCAGTGGCTCACCGACGCCGACGGCTCCACCGCAAGGCCCGGCGATATCGTCATCTACAACACCCTCACCACCGAGCAGGTGGCCGTGGACGAGAGCTCCTATGGCATCGCCCTGCTGGACCTGGACGAGGACCCCGACACCGCCGCCCAGCTCACGGCTTCCGAGCCGCAGGTGGACACCCGCACCGTGACCACCGAGACGGTGGGCGTCGTGTCCGCCGTGGACCCCGACGCCGGGACCCTGACCGTGATCTCCGGCAACGTGGACGGCAAGGTGGCCGAGGTGCCCGCTGCCATGTCCGACGTGACCAGTGTCATCTCGGTGACCGGTGCCTATGCCGCCGAGACCACCGCTGCGGCCCCGGAGGACCCGGCAGGCTCCCAGGAGGAGCTGGACGGCAGCTATGCGCTGCTGGAAGATGAGGATGGCTTTGGGGCCACGGTGGAATGGGTGGGTGACGCCGACCCCTACGGCATCGCCCTGCTGGCTGCCGGGGACGACCATGATCTGAGCACCTGGATCACGGATGTCAATTATGAAAAGACGACCGACGGAAAAACATGGACGTCTATCGGCGCGGGCAGCGTGACCGTGGACAGCGGCACCCGCGTCCGCGTTAACCTGAAGTATACCGTGAAACCCGGTGTGCTGACGCCCAACAACAATACCCTGACCTACCAGCTGCCCAAAGGCCTGCCCATGCCGGATGTGGTGAAGGGCAACATCGTGGATGAGTCCGACAAGGACAAGGCCGACAATGCAAAGGTCGTGGGCAGCTTCACCGTTGACACCGACGGCAAAGTGACCCTGACCTTTACGGACGAAAAGTTCATCGGCACCGACGAGAAGGGCGGCCTGCCATTCACCGGTACCTTCAAGGCCGCCGTTACGGCGAGCGCCGACAACTTTGAGGACGAGAAGGAGATCAAATTCAAGGACGACTGCATCCTGACCATCAAGAAGAAAACGGCAGATATAAAGATCAGCAAAGGGAGTGGGTCTCCGCTGATTACGAACCGTAAGGACGGCACCTTTGTAAATAATTATGAGGTGACGGTGGGGACCACCAACGGCACCAAAGACCCGGTGATCCTTACGGATACCCTGAACACGAATAGGAATGGCGAAAACCGTAGCGACTACCTGAAGGGCGGCAAATATCTGGTAGACTCCTTTAAACTTTACAAGGTGGATGCTTCGGGCACAAAAACGGAGATTGACGTCCCTGCGCATGAACTGAAAACCGACGGCAACGGCAACCCCCAGGTGGTCCTTGCTCCGCTGCCTGCATTGGAGGCCGGAGAGAAGTACATCTGGAACTACGACGTTCAGCGGAACTATGCGGACTTTGACAAGATGCCCAACGGCGTCGCTATCATCAACAACACGGCGAAAGCCGAGGCAGGGCGCAATGTAAAAGATGAGGCTGACGCATGGTACACATGTAAAACCTCTCGCATTGAGAAGAAAGGCCAGTACGACCCCAAAACAGGCCGCATCCAGTGGACGATCACTGTAAAGGTACCCCATTCTTTCCTGGGGCCCTATCTCCTGCAGGGCTGCAAGATCACAGATGACTTGCCAGACGGTGTAAAAATCGTAGGGGATGTAAAGGTAGGCAACGATACGATATCGGCAGAGAATTTTCTGCAAAACGGCTATACCATCCCGACGGATTATAGTGGAACAGAGCTGAAGATCACCTTTGAGACCACCACCCCCATCGGCGGCGGCTCGGTGACCAACAAGGCACAGATCCTGACCAAGAGCAACCATACCTTTGAGGCCTCGGATACTGTGAACATCGGGAAGGGCGATTGGAGCCTGAGCAAATCCATTGCCACCAGGGGCGAGACGCCAACCTGGAACCTCTCGGCCACCAACAAGGCCGGTGAAGCGGAGTTTACCCTGTGGGATGTGCTGGCCGACGCTGAGAACGACCAAGGCGAGACAAAAGAGGACACCCACTATGCCATTGCAAAAGAGCTGGATGACGCCATCAAGGCCAATCTGACCCTGACCATGCACGACAACACGAGGCTGACCTATGCGGAGGCTGTCGCGGCGGGCAACACCATCAAGATGACCTATTATGCACAGAAAAACGGTACCGAGGAGGTGGACGCAAATAACTCGTCCACCCGTGTGCGCAGCTTCAGCATCCATGTGAAAGCCGGGGACGGCCAGAACCCCGTGCGCAGCATCTCGGTGACCGGCATCCCCACCCACGAGGAGCGCGACGACGTGCCCACCGGTGAGGTGTGGACCTATAAGAACACCATCCATATCCAAGGCGTGAACGGCAAGGCCTCGGACACCGATACCTATGAAAAGAACGACCTCGGCGGCCACAAGCTGCGCTACCAGCTGGTACTGCAGACCGATCAGGACGATGCGGATGCCATCGAAGTCACCGATATCCTGCCGGAAAATGTGGACTTCGCAATCAACAGCGTGCAGATCTCGCTGGACGAGGACGCCTTTGTAAAGCCTGATAAGCTGACCAAGGCCACGGCCACGGCAGCCTATGACCCGGCCACGCGGCAGCTTACCGTCAATATCAAGGACTATAACCCGGGTGCCAACAAGCCGCACCGCATCCGCATCCGGTACGAGGTGGATGTGGGAACAGATACGCAGTTTGCGTGGAAGAACCCCTCGGTGGACAAGCTGACCTACACCAACACCGCCACCTGGGGCGAGCGGACCGAGACCACCACCACCACCGTCACCCGCGATGTGGAGCAGGTGAAAAAGACCGGCTGGCAGGACCCCGGCAACGACCGGAAGCTGCACTATCAGGTGGTCATCAACCCGGCCGGTGATGATCTGTCGGCCGGGCAGACCAGAGCGGAGAAGATCGAGCTGTGGGATAACATCAGCACCACCAATGGTGCCATCGCCACCGGCGATGTCAACTCGGTCAAGTTGTATTTTTACAATTACGACGAAACAGTCGGCGTGACCACCGGCAAAGAGGTGCCGCGCAACATGTACCGCATCCTGGAAGCGGACAAGAACGGCTGGCTCCATATGGTGATCCCCAATATGGCGGCCCTGATCCTTGTGTATGACTGCAATGTGAAGGATGGCAGTGCTGCCGCCAGCTACCAGGTGAGCAACACCGTGACCCTGAGCAACGGCAGCAAATCCAGCGACAGCGGCATCACCTACCAGGTCAAGGCGGATGCAACGGCCACCACCGCACAGTTCGTGCTGCGCAAGAAGGACAGCTACTCCGGCGTGTCGCTGAAGGGCGCGGAGTTCACCATTTACCAGTACGATACGGTAAGCGGGCAGTTCGTCCCGTGGACCGGCAACGGCACGGGCACCCTGACCACGGACGAAAACGGTCAGGCCAGTCTGGCTGTGCTGGATAGTGAGACTGCAAGCTGCCTGAAACCGGACGTGCTGTATAAGCTCGTGGAGACCAAAGCACCCACGGACTATCAGCTGGATGCCACCCCGCACTACCTGCTGTTCCGCAAGAACGCCAGCGCGGAGAACGAGCAGCAGGCCTTTGCAAAGGCGACCGGCCAGGCCGATGGCACCACGACCCTGACTGTGGACGGTGAGACGGTGGACCTGAACCGCAATGTGCAGGTGGGCAGCGATGCCGGCACCACGACCGCCGAATACAGCAACGTGTACAGCAACCTGACCGTCAGCAAGCTCTGGCTGGACCAGGATACCAAAAAGCCGGTGGAACCGGCGGTGGACAGCATCCACATCAAGGTCTGGCGGTACACCGACAATGACAAGGACAGAACGTTTTTTGACGAAGCTACCCTGAACGAGACCAACCACTGGACTGCTACCTGGTCTGGGGACAAGCTGCCCCTGACAGACGGGAAGGGCAATGCGTACCACTACCTGGTGGAGGAAGAGACCACCGGCAACTGGAACGTGTACATTGACAACAACGGCGTGCAGACCGGCAATATCACGGTGCAGAACTATGTTTACACCGGCTACGAGCTGCCGTCCACCGGCGGCATGGGCACGGCACCCTTCGGGGTGCTGGGCGGCGCACTGGCCGCTGCAGCAGCCCTGCTGCTGGTCCGCAAACGGAAACAGAACGAGGAGGAGTGAGCAGCCATGAAACAAAACAAAAACAACCGGTTTGCCGCTCTTCTGCTGGCGCTGTGTATGGCCGTGTGCTGTGCACTGCCCGCGCTGGCAGCCCCCGCGGCCAGCGCCAACATCGACCTGAGCCGCACCGGCAGCATGGACGTGACCCTGTACGACCACCAGAACGACGTCCCCCTGCGGGGCGGCGCACTCACCGTGTACAAGGTGGCGGACGTGGCCCGCACCAACGGCGACCTGCACTTTGTGTACACCGCCGACTTTACGGGCTGCGGCATCGCGCTGGGCGACCTGACGGACAGCACGCTGGCTTCCAGGCTGGAAGCCAAGCTGCCCGCCCGCGCCGCCGGCACCACCCATAAGATCAGCGAGCAGGGCATCGTCTCCTTTGACGCGCTGCCGCTGGGCCTGTACCTCGTGGTGCAGACCGAGAACTCCAAGGGCTACGAGGCCATCAATTCCTTCCTGGTGTCGCTGCCCATGGCGGACGAAAGCGGCTGGCTCTACACCGTGGACGCCACCCCCAAGGTGGGCGCGCCCACGCAGGAGGTGACCCCGCCCGAACCGGAAACTCCCAACAAGCCTTCGGAACCGGACAAACCGTCCGAGCCGGAGAAGCCCTCGGAACCGGACAAGCCCACCCAGCCCGGCACCCCGGATGAGCCGGACAACCCGGACATGCCGGTGGACCCCAACGACCCCAACCGCCCGGTGTCGCCCGGTACGCCGGATAACCCGGTGAACCCCGGCAACCCGGACAACCCCGTGGCCCCCGGCAACCCGGACAGCCCGGTGTCGCCGGGCCGCCCGGACGGCAATGCACTGCCCCAGAGCGGCCAGCTGAACTGGCCCATCCCGTTCATGGCCTGCAGCGGTGTGCTGCTGTTTGCCGTCGGCTGGGTGCTGGACCGGAAGGAGACGCTGGCATGAACACAAAGCAGAAGATCGGCCGCGCCTGCATGATCGTGGGCATCCTGCTCATTCTGGGCGCACTGGCCCTGCTGGGCTATAACCAGTGGGACGCCAACCGCGCCGACAAGGCTTCGCAGGACGCCCTGGGCAAGCTGGAAGAGACCCTGACCGAGACCATTGAGGACAAGACGAAGGACGAAGAGCCGGTGGTCCAGCCGGAGCTGGACCCGGAGCAGGAGATGACCGTCACCGACATCGACGGCTGGGGCTACATCGGCTACCTGTCCGTCCCGTCCATCGGGCTGGAACTGCCCGTGATGAGCGAGTGGAGCTATGCGGGCCTCAAGGTGGCCCCGGGCCGCTACTCCGGCTCCACCTACGCCGACAACATGGTGGTCTGCGCCCACAACTACGCCAAGCATTTCAGCCCCATCAAGTGGCTGGCTCTGGGCAGCGAGGTGTACTTTACCGACATGGACGGCCAGCGCTGGAGCTATGAGGTGTCCAACGTGGAGACCATCCAGCCCACGGATATCGACAAGATGATCACGGCCAGCGACGAGGACGCCTGGGACCTGACCCTGTTCACCTGCACCACCGGAGGCCGCGCCCGCTGCGCCGTGCGCTGCACCCGCACCGGTTACCCGGTCTTGGAGACCAGCGCGGCAGGGCGGATCACGGAGTAAGCAGGACGATTTGGAATTGCCTCCGCTTTGCTCTGGCAATATCAGCGGAAAATTATTTTTAAAGATATGCAATCCCGGAAAATCTGCGGATTTTCCGGGATTGTTTTTCACGGATGGGCGTTAAGGAAAGTGGCCTGTTCTCTGGAAGGCAAACGATTTAGAATGCCCTCCGCTTTGCTCTGGGCATAAATAGCAGAAGAATTATTTTAGATTTTGCAAATCCGGCAGGGCTGCGGCCCCGCCGGATTTGCTTTTTCACGGGAGAGGGCGTTACGGGAAGTGGCATCGGCTGCTGTTGGCCTGCGGCCAAAGCGCAGAAGGAGAACTCGCGTTTTGCGGAAAGGAATCCCGTAACGTCCCTCCCGGTGCGATGTCATTCCGGTATCAGATGCCACTCCCCGCCATGACCCCTCTGGTGAAAAGGCAACTCCGGAAAATCCGCAGATTTTCCGGAGTTGCAATAAAAAATAATATTTCCTCTAATTATGGCGCAGCGCACGCGGAGCCATTTTAAATCGTCCTGTTCCGGTTTCCCGCAAGCGTACAGGGAACTGTCGCGCCAGCGTCCACAAAAAAGCACCCGCCATGCGGATGCACAGCGGGTGCCTTGAAGGGCTCTGCGGGGGTGCTCAGTGGGTGGTGCCCATGTCCACAGCCAGGTCGGCGTCGTTCTTCACAACGGCCTCCACGGCCTTCTCCAGGCCGCGGGCGATCTGGTGCAGGTCCATGCTGGGGGTGCCCAGGGGCTTGTTGACCACCTGCTCCATGGCGTAAGGCACATGGATGAAGCCGCCCCGGATGTTGGGGTACTTCCTGTCGATGAGGTACAGCAGGGTGTACATCAGGTAGTTGCACACATAGGAGCCTGCAGTGTAGGACAGGGCGGAGGGGATGCCTGCGTCCTTGATGTTCTGCACCATGGCCTTCACGGGCAGGGAAGTGAAGTAGGCGGTCTCGCCGTCCTCCTGGATGGTCACGTCGATGGGCTGATAACCGGCGTTGTCGGCGATGCGGCCGTCCATCAGGTTGATGGCCACCTTTTCCGGGGTGATGGCGGAGCGGCCGCCGGCCTGACCGATGCAGATGACCACATCGGGCTGGTTTGCCTGAATGGCAGCTTCCAGCACCTCACCGGCACGGATGAACTCGGTGGGCACTTCCTGCTTGACGATCTCGGCACCGGCGATGGTGTCGGGCAGCAGCTTTACCGCCTCAAAAGCGGGGTTGACGGTCTCGCCGCCAAAGGGGTCGAAACCAGTGAGCAGAATCTTCATAGTAAAAAGCCTCGATTCTCAGATATAAATGGACGGCTCCAGAACGGTGAGCTGTCCGTGATCCATGATCATGCGGTTGTCCACATAGATGCAGGGAGCGTGGGTGACCAGATCGTAATGGCCAGAAGCATCCTGCACACCGCCCAGCGCGATGTTGCGCCCGAACCCGATGTGGAAGGTGCCATAGGTGGATTCGTCCTCGATGTAGCAGTTGCCTGCACAGCGAGAGTGGGTGTTGAGCCCGATGCCGAACTCCGCCGCCACCACCATGTTCTCCGGGTCGTGGAAGCGGGCCAGAAACTGCTTGAGCCGCCTGCCGCTGGCATTGTCCTCGATCTCCACGATGCGGCCGCCGCGCAGCTCCACCCGCACGGGGCTGTCCACGATGCCGATATAGCCCATGGAGCCGTCCAGGATCAGGGTGCCGTTGGTGTCGCTCTCCACCGGTGCCACATACACTTCCACGCTGGCAGAGGAAAGGCCCTTGCCGTCGTGGCAGCAGCCGTTGAAGAAGCCGGGCACACGCCCTTCGATGTTGAAATCCAGGTTCGTGCCAAGCTCCGTGGTCACATGGATGTGGCTGGCGTTCTGGTAGCAGGCCATGATGATGCTGGCCATGATCCTGCTTTTGGGCAGGCTCATGTTCAGGAAGTCGTAGCTCAGCAGTGACTGCCCGTTGCTGGTGCTCAGCGGCAGCGACAAAAACCGGTTGCGGCGGGCGATGACCCGCTTGACGGCCCGTGTGGTGATGAGGGAATACTCGGCAGCACCGATCACGGCGTTGTAGGGGTCAAAGGCGTCCTCGCGGTCATCGAAATACTGGCCCACCTGCTCGTGCAGGTCGTCCAGCATCAAAACATCCGCCACGCTGCCCACCGCCTGTGCGGCCTGCTGCATGGCTGCCACCTCGACAGCATACTTCTGGCTGGATACGATCAGGATGCGTTCGCCTGCACGGAGCCGGACCCAGTCGCGAATAATGATATCGGCTCCGTGCTGAATTGCCTGTTCCATTGAATCACTCGATCTAACAAAAAAATCACTTCAGGAGGATCATCATCACGATCTGGACCACCATCATGATGATGGCGACAGGAACCTGATTCTTGATGACGCCCATGGGCTTCTTCATATCCAGCAGTGCCACGGGCACGGTGTTGAAGTTTGCAGCCATGGGGGTGCACAGGGTGCCGCAGAAGCCGCAGGTCAAAGCCAGCATGCCGATGACCACCGGGTTTGCGCCGTGGGCCAGCACGAACGGGTAGCCGATGCCCACGGTCATCACGGTGATGGCGGCGTAGGCGTTGCCCATGATCATGGTGAACAGCATCATGCCGATGGCGTACACTACGATACCGGCGTTCACATTGCCCTCGGGGATGATGTGGCTGACCAGGTCAGAGATCACATCGCCGACACCGGCAGCGGTGAAGACGGAGCCAAGGCAGGCCAGCAGCATGGGCAGCATGGACAGGGGGCCCACGGTGGACAGCATGCGCTCGGAATCGTTCAGGAAGGTGGAGGGCTTGTTGTCGCGGTTCATGATCATCAGCAGGATGATGGCCACGAGAACGCCCAGAGCCACGCCGTTCAGGGCGGACAGGCCGATGCCCATGCCGGTGATGGCGCAGATGACGGCCAGCATGCCGATGCTCAGGGTGGGGACAAAGATCTTCATGCCGATCTTCTCATAGGTGGCCTCGGTCTCGGCCTTGGTGGCAGCAGAGACAGCGCCCTTCTTGACCTTCTTGAGGATGGCGGGGATGCACATCACCACCACCAGGATGCCGCTCACCAGAGAGGGCAGCCAGCGGCCCAGGGCAAGCACGACGCCCAGCACGGCCCAGAAGATAAAGGTGCCCATGGGTTCCGGGTTCTCCTTATCCTTCAGGTTCTTCACACCGCAGTAGATGCACAGCAGGCCGATGATAAAGTAGATGATCTCCATCACCTTGGTGGACAGGCTGTAATCAGCACTCATAAAAAAGCTCATTCTTCTGTCCTCCCTTACTTATAGTACTTCTGGATCATCTTGCGATCCTTGATCACATAGAATACGATGGCGACCACAGTGGCAATGATGCACACGGGGATCTCGATGGCAGCCAGCTGGGCCAACTCCACCTCGATGCCCAGGCCGGCCAAAGTGCTCTGCACCAGCAGGCCGCCGGAGCCGCCCACGAACAGGACCTGACCGAAGAACCAGGTGATGTTCTCCATGCCAGAAGCCATACCCTTCAGCTCCTCAACATGCTCCTCATTGGGCTCGTAGCCCTGTGCCACAATGGCACCTTCGGCCATGGGCATGATGACGGGGCGCACGAAACCGGCCACGCCGCCAAAGCCCACGTTGAAGGCTGCAAAGATCGAGCGCATCACGCCGTAGATGCCGATGACCAGGCCGGAGGTGGCACCCTTGAACTTGCCGATCAGGGCAGCGGCTGCTTCACGCAGGCCGTTGCGCTCCAGCGTGCCGGTGACCAGCATCACGATGATGAAGATGGCCATGCTGCGGTTTGCCACAAAGGTGCTGCCCAGCGTTTCCAGCAGAGTGACCGGGCCCAGACCGCCAACCAGTGCAGTCACAACGGCTGCCACCAGAATGACCAGAATGGAGTCCAGCTTCAGTGCAAAGCCAGCGATGACGATGACAATGCCAAGTAGTTTCAGTAGTTCCATAATTGCCTTCCTTTATACTTATATTTTCCCGGCGCTGTGCTGGCGGTCCGCCTGTGGGTCAGCAGGCAGGCCGTCGGCACTACGCCGAAAAGTCCAGAGAAAATGCCTTACAGGCGGATAAACGCTGCCAGCAGCAGAGAAAAGCCTCCTGCCGTAAGCCACAGCGGCACCAGACGACGGCCCAGGTGAGCTCCGATATCGCAGTGCTCCAGCACCCCGGAGGCCTTCATGGGCACCACCGTGGTGGCTTTGGGCACGGCCTCTGGGCTGCTGTAGGGGTTGGTGGAGGTAAACTCACCAGTGCCGATCTCCCCGGGGCAGGCGTACACCCCAAACCAGGAGGACAGCAGCCCACCCTTGCCAGCGCTTGTCTTGCACACGCGCACCAGCTGCACCGTAAGGGCCTGGGCCTGCTTTTCTTCCACCAGCAGGTTGACCCGGATCATATTTACCAGGTTCAGCACCGAGGAAATGGCGATGAGAGCGTCCAGGATCAGGACCAGGATCAATAACGAGTGCATGGGGCACACCTCCTGCAAACAGAGCAAGGGCTGCGGCAGCCCCTGGTGCTTTCGTAAGATGGAAATAGTATACCATAAAGTGGGACGAATTGTAAATGAAATATAGATAATCTGTCTAGGCTTCCTAAAAAAGGAAAAATCCCCTGTTTCCCAAAGGAAACAGGGGATTTGCGCCGTTTGGCAGAAATTACTTGTTGCGGATGTACTCGTGGATGGCCTTAGCGGCAGCCTTGCCGGCGCCCATGGCCTTGATGACGGTGGCGGCACCGGTCACGGCATCGCCGCCGGCGTACACGCCGTCACGGCTGG
>OFMN01001958.1_pt1 | contig 11962 bp, 12 predicted proteins | sample 1541791 | NCBI WGS metagenome assembly OFMN01 (sample SAMN04209248, study PRJEB22552) | human gut metagenome | biome: gut; material: feces | host: Homo sapiens | place: USA: Oklahoma
TTTTTATGATACGTGTAGTATTGCTAAGATTTATGACGTGAGTGATATTGGTGATGGTAGGAATTTATGGATTACTAGAGATAATATTACATTACAAGCTTGTGAAAAAGATAAATATATATATACAACGACTGGTACTTCAGCTGTTTGCATTGGAGCCACTGGTAGTTCGGTGGGTACAAACACTATTGCGTTACAGACTGGAACTAAGTATACAATTTCATTCGTAATCAGTTCTCCATCTGAGGTAGGCAATGCTCAGTGGTATTTTTGCACTGCGTTAAATAGCACAGGTGTTAAAAATTATGGTGGATATGGTGTAAAATTAGTTACAGGCGAGAATATTGTTAGCCAAACAATTACTGTAGATACTTCTTGTGATACATCTGGGTTAGTCTTGTATAATCTTCCAACTGGTTGTGTTATTAAAGACATTCAAGTAGAAAAGGGTTCTTCTCCTACTGGTTGGACACCAGCTCCCGAGGACGTTCAAACAGCGATTTTATCTACCAAATCAGAGATATCTGACGTAAGTTTAAAGGTGGATAACAACAAGCAAGCCATTGAACAAAGAGTGGAAAAGACTACTTATCAGCAAGATTTAAAGTTGGTCAAAGGTGATATTAGCAAAGCGAATGAAGGACTTAACAAGTGGAGATATGAGATTTATCCTAAGAGTTTGTTTGCAAGTGAATATCAAGGCAAGAGTACAATGGATGTATTTGCTAAGAATACAAATCTCACACCTAGCCAGAGTGTGTTGATTAATGATACGGATTTTGGGAAAAGCTTTGCTTACGGAGATAACTATATTGGCTACGCTCTTACTTTTGTGAAGTTCTCTGCTGCTAAAAGTGTTGCGATTACATTTAAGCATGACGATGGAGCACATTTGTACTTAAATGGCAAATTAATTGGCGGAGATGATACATGTAATACTGGTAGTGGGGAATCATTAACGCTTAGTTTTATCCAAGGTTGGAATTGTCTTGAGGTAGTTTTAAATGAAAAATCTGGTGGTGAATATATTGGATTAGGTACTACTATTTCTGCCATTTCAGAATGTCAACTCATGAACTGTTACTATGGCACACCTGTTGCTAGACAATCACATATTACGAATCAGCTGGTGGAAAACATGACTAATATTAATGGTATTAGTACGAAAGTCAGTAAGGTCATGAGCGTAATTGGTGAGGACGGTAAGAATTTTACTGACTTTAAGAATGACTACAGTGATTTTAAGCAAACAATGAATGGATTTAAAACGACTGTTGGTCAAACTTATGTGACTAAGGATGATTTTAATGGACTTGAGATTGGTGGAAGAAATTTATTGCTGTATTCTCAAACTATTAGAGCACATAATAATTATTATGGTGTTAGTTATTTAATAGACGAAGTCGAAACATTTAACGGATGCCCTGTATGGTCGGTTAAAGATCAATGGGGAAAGTTGGCGTGGTCGTTCAAATCACATGTTATTGATAGAGGATTAGTTAAAGTTGGAGATACATTGACATACTCCTTATACGCCAAAACAAATAACGCATCTGGAAAAAGCATTAGTTGTTCGTACCGATTCAAAGGAAACGCACAGGCTTATTGGTTCAAAGGTTCAGCTTTTAATATTGGTACAAGTTGGGCAAGATATTCTGCCACATTTACAGTTACAAAAGATATGTTGGCAACTGATACATATATGAACGAAATTGGATTCGAAGAAACAGTTTCTATGTCTGGAGACGATAAAGTTTACTTTGCATGTCCTAAACTTGAGCGTGGAACAAAAGCAACCGATTACACTGAAGCTCCTGAAGACGATAAAATTAACGGTCAGAACTTAGTAAGTAATCTTCCTTCTAATTGGGAGCAAGGAACTGTCTCAGAAAGTTCTGCTGTTGGAACAACATATGCCAACACCAAAAGTTCTAACGCTGATACCATTCGTCCAAAAGAATTAATTCCTGTCCATGGAGACATTACGATTTCAGCTGCTTATTCAAATCAATCTAAGAAACCTATTAGACATTGGATTGCTGCATATGATATTAATAAAAATTATCTTGGACAAGATTATGTTTTATGTGCGTGGAATGACTTCCCACAAACTCTTAATATGAAGGATGCTAAATATATAGCCATTATGGTTGGTTATACTGATGGTTCACCCATTGCTCCTTCTGACATTTCACAAATCTGTTTAAAGATCGAACGTGGTACTTCTGCTACACCATTCACATTAGCACCAGAAGATGTAAATGGAAAGATTGTTAATGTAGAAACTATTGCTAATCAGACCGCTAATAAATTTGAGTGGATTGTTAAAAGCGGAGATAGTTCTAGTAATTTTACTTTAACTGATCGTGTTGCTGATCTTGTCGCTGAGAGGATTAACTTCAAGGGGTTGGTTACTTTTAGTGGGTTAAGTACTGATGCTAAAAATGAAATTGGAAAAGTAGCACAGAGTAAAGTCGATGGTTTAGAGGTTGGTGGCAGGAATTTATTAGTTCAAAAAAATATCACAGAAGGCTATTTGTCTACAGATGGTAAAGGAAGTTTTATTGGTTCTGGCGGTGGAGATCAAACTAGTGATTGGATAGATGTTTCAGGAAATAAATATATAACAGTTACTCTATATGAAGATTTTACAAACACAAATAATTCAGGAAGATATTGTGAGTATGATGCCGATAAAAATTGTATAAATACTGTTGTTTATAATCCAAGACAAAAAAGCAGTATTATTATAGAACTGAAAAGCAATACAAAGTATATAAGAGTTACTGCAATAGAATGCAAAACACGAAGGTATAAGATTGAAGCAGGAAACAAAGCCACAGATTGGACTCCTGCTCCTGAAGATGTTTCTCAGGATGCAACTAATAAAGCAAGTCAAGCTTTAACAGATGCCGAAAACTACTCTTCTAATGCAGTTAACTGGGTAGCTAGCAATGGTTCATCAACAACAAGTCTTAATTCAATGGTTAAAAAATGGACAGATGGAGCAGTAAGTGACACTACGCAGATTAATGGTGGATGGATTAAAGCAAATACTATTACTGCTAGCAAGATAGCTATCGGGGATTTTACGAACTATTGCCAATTAGATAAAGACACCGCATCTTCTTATGGTTTTACAGCTACAGATGATACAAAAGGCGTTTGGTTTACTGCTAGTCCGATAGATAGAGATAAGCATATTTCTCAATGGTTTACATGTGAAGGTGGTCAAAAACTATATGTAGAATATGATTTATCAACTACCGTGAAAGGTAAAGTTGAGGCTTCTGATACCGACATTTCTTATTTAACGTCTGGAATTATGATATATGCAGCCAATGGTGCCAAGCAAATTGTTTCATATATGAGATCCAAAGGCGTAACGGCTACATCAGACGGGGCAATTACACATGTTAGTTTAGTTGAAACATTGCCAGCTGACACAAGATTTTTTAAGGTTGTCTTACAAACTAATGGGCAAGGAAATACATTTTCTGGCACATTAAAGATTCGTAACCCTCAAGTTAGAAAAGCTACAACTGGTAAACTTATCGTAGATGGTTCTATTACAGCCGATAAAATCGCAGCTAATGCTATTACAGCAGATAAAATCGCAACAGATGCCATTAAATCTCACAACTACATCTCTTCTGGTGGTACGCAGGGATCATTTTTGAATCTGAAGGATGGCAGCTTTACAGCCCCTAATTTGAGTTGGGATTTAAATGGTAATTTGATTGCCAAGAATGCCAACTTAAGTGGTGAGATTACAGCTACGAAAGGTAAGATTGGTAAATACACTATTACTGATCAATGGTTAATTACTGGTTCTGGTTCTACTGCGAGTGGTTTTGGTGGAAATCAGGCTTTCTGGGCAGGAAGTAGTAGTTCCAATGATGCTCCTTTCCGAGTTGGCTATAATGGCAAATTATATGCTAATGGTGCTACTATTTCAGGTGATATAACCGCTACGACTGGCAAGATCGGTGATTTAACACTAAAGGATGGAATACTGACAGGCACTGGAAGTTATAGTGAACCTTATACCGAAGATGATGATGGTACAGTAACCTCTACCATTACAACCAACTATATTACAAAACTGTTTGGTAAGGGATTAACTATTGATTCAACAGTTAAATATTCAGACGAGGACGATGTTTACTCCTATAAGGTAAGTGTCTTACCTGATGAAATTTCTTTTACAGACGGAGAAGAAATAGGTATGTTGGGCGCAGGTGGATTACAAATCTTGCAAGTTAACGACAATTCTGATAGCTATAGTAGCGAAGCTAATGAAGTTTCGTTATCAAGCGGCGCTTCTAATTTCTATTACACTACCCCTGTTAATCAGACTACCGACAAATACTTGCATGTTTGTTTTTCTGCTGATGGTGCGTCTTTTATGGCGTCTCAAGGAGATAAATTTAATTCTTTTGATATAGGGTATTCTAGTGCAAAATATTCTGGTAATTTCGCTGCAAATAAATTCGTGTATACAGGAAATTCTTTAAACTATGTAGAATGCCTTGAAGCTAACGATACAACAAATATTTATTTTCATTCAAATGGTTACTATTCATTCAGAGTAAACAATGAAGGCAACTGGAGCAATGAAACTCAATCTGTTTACATTACCGAACGTGGAATATCTGTTCCTGGACAAATTGGATTATATTCACAAGAAATGAGCAATTATGTCGCTAGATACTATATTGCAGGTTCAACCAAATCAACAGCTATCGGTAACAACAGTTATCAAACACGAATCTATGGATCATCTGTATGGGCAAATAAAGCTGTTTCCACTTCTGATGTTCGTCTAAAACAAGATTTCCAATCTTTAGATAAATTTGAAGACTTATATATGCAATTGCAGCCAGTAAGCTTCAAATATATTGATGGCTATGATAAATCTGAAGACAGATATTTTGGATTAAAAGCACAACCAACAGAAAAATTGTTTGAAGATATGGGTGAAAATCCAGATGATTATGCAATGTTCAACAAATTCGGCATTGATCACGAAGATATCAAAGAAAGAATCGGATATGATGTAGACTTTGATGAAGAACACGGATTAGACTACACAAATCTAATTACTTTGAATACTCACATGGTTCAGAAAACTCGTAGAGAATTAGCCGAACTTCAAAAAGAAAACGCTGAACTTAAAGATATGCTTAAAACAATCGTGAAAAAAATAAATATGTAACAAAAATTAAATAACTACTACACAGATTAGAGCAGTTTTCGGACTGCTCTTTTTGTATGCTCAAAAACAGAAAGAAAGGTGAAATACATATGGTATACACAGTTAAATTAGATGGCTCTGACGACAAAGTATTTAATCTTATGCAGTTTGATTCTATGACTTTTGACATGGAATGTAAACTTGTCGTTTGCACAGATGATCTAAAAGAGGTTAAATCAGCATTTACAAACTTCAAAGAACTAGACATCTACAGAGATGATGTGCAGATTGCAACTTATACATGCTTTAACAATTACAAGGAAATCTCTTTACAACAGGGATTATATAACAACACAAATGGAGAATGGGAAGATGCACTGATTGTATCTCTTACAAGAGCGAATATTGTAGAACAAGTGCAACGACTTGATGAAAAAGTTAATCAGGTTGTTGATATTAATGCTCTAAGCCTTGATGAATACAAGAACTATTTACAGGAGAAAAACAAAACTGCTCTCGCTGAGTTCTTAGCAGATCAGAGCGTGGAATTCAATGGTAAGCCTTATGGAGTATCTGAAGAAGATCAGAATGAAATGGCTCTGAACTTTATGCAGTATCAAGCTCTTACTACTGCTGGTCAGCAAGTAACTCTTGAATGGCATAGTAAGAAGAGTGCGTGTGAAACATTCACTACTGAGGAATTTGTGCAGTTAACAGCAATGATCAAGGCATTTGTCTATCCTTACTTTCAGCAGATGAATGTCATCAAACAACAGATTTTCAGTTCTACTAGCAGAGAAGAATTGGACAAGATTGAAATTAAGTATGAAGTAATTCCTGTGCAGTCAACAGAACCTACTACTCCTTCAGATGGAAAAGATTCAACTACGACTGATAAGACAGATGAAACAGGAAAAGATTCAGTTACGACTGAAGAATAATTAGTTTAACAGAGAAAAGGAGAATTTTAATATGGAAATGACAAATATGCAGGCAGATATGATCTTAGGACAGTTAAATACAATTTATGCATTCCTTATGAAAAACAGTGAATTAGTACCATGTACTTTAAGTGCTGGGCTTGCCAAGAATATTAGAAAGATTCAAGGAGAGCTGAAGGAATATTTTGAAGAAAAACACAAACTCTTACAGAAATATGATATCACTACTGATGCCCAGATCAATGGTACAGAGAACGGGCAGAAATTCTTAGCAGAGTTTAATCCTTTAAGCATGGAAAACTCAGGGGTTGAGTTCCATAAGATGAGAATGACTTTTAGCGAAGTTTGTGATGTTATTGAGAATTGTCAAGGAATTCTTGAGGGAGACATCATGATTTTACAGCTTATTTGTAAAGATGAAAGTGAGAACGAAGATCAAAAAGAAGGTGAATAAATAAAATGCTACATGTAAAGAAGTCATGTAAATATCTTGTCCTATTTTTCATTGGGGCATTTGCTTATTGTGGAATTGAGATCATCTGGAGAGGATACACACACTGGACAATGGGAGTGTTAGGTGGCGTTTGCTTTATTGATATTGGACTGATCAATAACAGTCGCTTCTTCTATCATCTTATGCCCTTTCGTGAGCAGATGGTTCTCGGAGGATTGATTGTTACTGTAATGGAATTCATAGCAGGTTGTATTTTAAATTTATGGTTAGGTTTAGGCATTTGGGATTACTCTCAGATGCCTTTTAATCTGTGTGGGCAGATTTGCTTACCTTATACAATCTTATGGATTCTATTGAGTGCAGTATGCATTGTTGTGGATGATTGGTTGAGATATTTAATGAAAATGAATGGAAAACCAGAATACATATGGTGATTTTAGTTGAGAAAGAGGAGTGATTTTATGTATTAAGTAGGAAGGTAAAAGACATGAGCGAATTAGAAACGATTATAAAATTTTTATCTCAACATGGAAGTGCATTGATAGTTTTTATCTTTGCACTTCTGTTGTTTTTAGATAAATTTTTTGGCACTGTAAGTAACCTGATTGAGAGATTTGGGATTGAAACAAAAGCAACTCTTGAGCGTAAGCATCAAAAGGAAGTTATTGAAAAGCAGGAAGAGATAATCAGACAGCACACTAAAACATTAGCCAAGCTAACAGAGATACTTGACAACCAGAATAAGAATGTTCAAGAGATCAAGAAAATGGTTAGCGAACAAGCAGAAATGTTAAGTGAACAAAGGGTAAATATGAATAGGTTATTCCAACACACTGCTGAATTAGCTCAGAAATTAGATGATGCCTGTGGCACTGATACAGCATTAGTGAATGGAGTTGCTGCACTATTAAGAGACAGAATCAAACAAGCTCATAAATACTATAAAGATAAAGGTGGAATCTCGCCTACGGGTTTAGAGAATATCGAAGCCATTTATGTAGTATATCACGATCAGTTACATCAAAATGGTGTCGGAGAAAAAATGTATAACGAAATCAAAGCATTGCCTATCAAGAGTGAAGAAACATTCTGATAGGTATTTTTAATTGCAAAGGAGGATTGCATTATGAACAAATTTAAAGAATTTTTAGCAAGCATTAACTGGAGTGAAGTTAAACCACATACTGTTGTAAGTCTGATTTTACAGATTCTTGCGTGGATCAATATGGGATTAACTGCGGCAGGCAAACCAGTGATTGACGTACATGAAGATGTGATTAACCAAGTAGTTGGTATTGCTTTTGTAGTTGGAACATCTCTGTATGGAGATTGGAAAAATCATAGTTTTACATGGACAGCTCAGTTTGCGGATGAAATTGCTTATGCTCTGAGAGACGGTAGATTAACTCTTGAAGAGGCTGAGGAAATCAAGAATAAGATTGGTCAAAAAGACGTAATTGTAAAAGTTGATAAAGATTTATTTGAGAAAGAATTAGATGATGTCGCAGAAGGTAAAGAGTCTGATGACATTGTTGGATAATTTGCTAAGTGAGTAATTAGTAATTGAATAATTAGTTATTGGGCAGTCGCTGTTATGGTGACTGCTCTTTTTAGATTGGAGGAAATATTATCGAGGAGAATTTTTGGGACACAAAGGTTGATTTCCGTGATGAAACTAAGTGGAAAGTTTATGTGCATACCAGCCCTAGCGGAAAGATGTATGTAGGGATAACAAGTAGAGATGTAAGACAAAGATGGCAAAATGGGCGTGGTTATATCAAGAACGATCATTTTTATAGGGCTATCCAAAAGTACGGATGGAACAAATTTGAGCATGAAGTGATAGCAGAGAATCTTACCAAGGATGAAGCTTGTGAGATGGAAAAGGTATTGATTAAAGAGTTGAAAAGTAATGATTACCATTTTGGATACAATTTGTCTGCTGGTGGAGAAGGCGGTGCAGGTATTTATGGCTATAACAGTCACAATTTTATTGATTTAACTGGTCAGCGATTCGGGAAATTAACTGTTCTAAAATATGATGAATCTACGATGAAAAGTGGTGTACGGACAAGATGGATATGTAAATGTGATTGTGGAAATGTGGTATCGAGATATGCCGCAAATCTAAAAAATAGCAACAGACATACATGTGGAAAATGTGAAAGTTGTAAGCCTATTCAACATGGAGCTGCACGCAAAGGACATAGAAGTAAACTCTATTCTAAATGGAGTACTATGAAATCAAATTGTACAAACCCAAATAGACCTCGTTATCACGTATATGGTGGCAAAGGAATCTCTATTTGTGATGAGTGGTTAAATGATTTTGGAACTTTTCAGAAATGGGCATTAGATCATGGATTTGAAGATGGGGATAAACTATGCCGTAAAGACATGGATAAAAATTTTGAACCTAATAATTGTTATATAGAAAAGAAAAAGAAAGGAGCCTGATATTATGGCATTAAAATTCAAAACAAGAACGGCTAAAAGTGTGAGCTATGGAAGTAAACGTAGCACGAGTTCTATTAAGTTTATTGTAATCCATTTCACAGGTGGGGAGAAAGATAGTGCAAAGAATAACGCAGATTATTTTGCTACTGGTAACACTAGATCTGCTGGCGCACATTATTTTATTGATGATGAAGATATTGTATGGAAATCTGTTCCTGTTAACAGAATAGCATGGGCGGTTGGAGGTTTCTTCACTCAAGCAAATGGGGCAGGAAAATATTATAAAAACTGCACAAACGCAAACAGTCTGAGTATTGAAATGGCAGGTGTAGCTAATGGCGTTTCTAAAAAGACATACAATAATGCTGTTGCATTAACAAAAAAACTAATGAAAAAATATAATATCCCTGCTAGTCATGTTATTCGTCATTGGGACACAAATGGAAAACGGTGCCCAGAACCTTGGTGTGGAAAAAATAATAAACAGTGGGCTAAATTCAAAGCAGACATTTCTGGTTCTACAGTAGTAAAACCAAAAGCATCTTCTAAGTTCAAATCCTACAAAGTGAAAGTAACTGCTTCTACTCTTAACATTCGTAAGTCTGCTTCTACTTCAGGTTCTAGAGTAGGATCATATAAGAAAGGAACAACAGTTACAATCAAAGCCGTCAAAAACGGTTGGGGTAAAACAAGTAAAGGTTGGATTAAACTGTCTTATACAAAGAAATGCTAAGTGGTATGAAAAAATATGAGAAACAGTTATGATTGATCTGGCGATCAGTCGGTATTTTCTTTATTGGTTTTCTTTGTCACTGATAAAGAAATGTTACTCTCTGCTGCGGAGAGGGTAAATATGAGCAGAATAAAAATTTAAGGGTACATCAGATCAATTTCTGGTGTACCCTATTTTTTACGATTTTAGAACATTGAGTTTTGTTGTTCGAGTGCTACTAATAATGCACCCATTGTCATTGGTTTAATCTTTTCTCCATCTTGAAGTTCTGATTGGTCTATTGGAGAATCTTCATTAATGAAGTCGTAATTTGTGTCAACTGTTACTCCGTTCTGATACTTTACGCTTGTATGGTGTAACTTCTCTTCCATGTAGGAACTTTCTCAGATGCATATTGTGCGCCCATAATATAATTCAAATAATCTTCATCAACTTTTGCAATTTTCCTTTTCATATGATCGTCATTGTATGAAAATGCATAAAGCATCATCCCGTGTAAAATCTTATCACCAGGGAATACATGCTGCGATGATTCATGCCTCATAAACCTATTGGCTTTTTGATACTCATTCATAACATTTTTGCGAATATTGGTCATGCATGTCATATTTGCATGTTGTTCGATAGATGTTAGAATCATAGGATATGGTTTCTTTAAGCGTGTGCTGATTAATTGAAAAGCACAATTCAAAAAACCGAGAGACCATAATACTTTCTCTCGGTCTGTTGCTTCTGGTTCCTCGTCAATCTTACCACCTAACTTCATGTGTTCATAAAATTCATCTCTTTCTTTTTTATCTGAATAAAACATTGTATAACTCCTTTTCTGTGTGAATTGATAGTTATACGCCTTGCGTTACGGTTTAAATTAAGAAATAAACTAATTTCATTTCTTTTATAGGTTTCAAAACATCCTATGTTATGGTTTAATTAAAGAAAAGTAATATTACCTCTTCTTATATAAATTTCAAAACACCATGTGTTGTGGTTGATAAAATTGTAGTTTTATGTGCAAAAACAACCCATATGAAAATGTCATTTTTTGTTTATTTTACTCATAAAATTAACATTCCACTATTACCCTAAAAATATTATTAATATACTTTAGATTCCAATATGGATCAATTAAATATGTGGGTTGCTTTCTTTATAACAATATTAACACCAGAAATAATACATGTCAATATAATTTATTTTACTCTACACATATCATCTATTTCATGCTCAGACAAGTATAAAGGCATCCCACATTTCTCGTCAAAGAATGAAAGGACATATTCTGTAGAATCAATTCTAGCTCCATATAAGACTGTTTTTATAGGTGTCTGAGAGTCGATTTCTGTGAGTTGTACTGTATCACCTATGTGGAACAATCCGCACTCTGTATTGAGTGTCTTGTCGCTTTCGTTGTATTCGTATATTCTCATTGTGTATCTCCTTAGCTGTTCAAATAACTCTGTGATTGTAATAGGTCTGTATATTCTCCGCAAATATACCATGTGTCAGATGATGGAATGTATTTTAGTATCTTTGTCTTTGTAGAAATGTTAAATCGTTCTAACACTTCTATTCTGCTTTTGTAATATTCTACTTCACGTTCTTGTCTTGCTGAGTTGGTTTCTTTTCTAGTACCCTGTAGGAGTAATTCTCTGATGTGGAATTTTTGAAGCTTACCATAAAAATCTAACATAGACATCCAAATGTCGGGTGGTGTATCTCCTGAAATGTTTACTCTCTTGGTAGCTTCTGGAATATTTGTTGTATTGTACATTTTATTTCACCTCTTGAGTATTATAGCACGAACATGTGTTTGGTGTAAAGATTGTTTTGTTTATGAGTATGCGAAAATATTCTTCTTTGGCTTATGTTGTAAGAATACTTTAGTATAACCATAAAAACGTAAAAAAATAAACCACTCGAAAGTGATTTCAGTTAATTGCTGAGGAATAATTGTATCGCACATACAGGATTTCCTCCTTCTCTTTTTTAAAAATTACTTGACATTTTTTTTAAATATACTAAAATAATATTGTTTGCATCAGCCCGCAAGGAATTCTAACGAAAATTCCAGACAAACGTTCTGATACCTTGGTTGATACCCTTCTTAAAATAAGGTGCTAGAAACCACGTATTTATGCGGGTTTGAGAATACTCTTGCGGGTTCGACTCCCGCCTGGTGC
>OFMN01001962.1_pt1 | contig 11947 bp, 10 predicted proteins | sample 1541791 | NCBI WGS metagenome assembly OFMN01 (sample SAMN04209248, study PRJEB22552) | human gut metagenome | biome: gut; material: feces | host: Homo sapiens | place: USA: Oklahoma
TGCCCATCAGCGAGCCCACCGGCAGCATGATCGTGGACATCGGCGGCGGCACGGCGGAGATCGCCGTGATCTCGCTGGGCGGCATCGTGGCTTCCCGCAGCGTCCGGATGGCCGGTGATATGTTCGACCAGGCCATCATTGCGTTCATCAAGCGGAAGTACAACCTGCTCATCGGTGAGCGTACCGCGGAGCAGATCAAGATCGAGATCGGTTCCGCCTACCCCATGGACCCCGAGATGACCATGGAGATCAAGGGCCGCAATCTGGTGGACGGCCTGCCCAAGAACATCGTGGTCCACTCCGAGGATGTGCGTGAGGCCCTGCTGGAGTGCCTGGTCAAGATCACCAGCGCCATCAAGGAGACGCTGGAGCGCACCCCGCCGGAACTGAGTGCCGATATCATCGACCATGGCATCACCCTGACGGGCGGCGGCGCTCTGCTGCGCGGCCTGGACCAGCTGATCCAGAGTGAGACGGGCATTGACGTCCATGTGGCGGAAGACCCGCTGGACTGCGTGGCCAAGGGCGCCGGCGCGGTGCTCGACCATGTGGATGTCCTGCACGATGTGCTGGATACCGACGGCGCACACATGTGATAAAGCGCGCGGATGGCTCCGGCTGTCCGCGCTTTTTTGCAATCGGAGGAAGCTCCCTTGAAAGATTTTTTCGATACCTGGAAATTTAAGATCCTCGTGGGCATCGCGGTGTTTCTGGCGGCCATCATGGCCTATGCCGGTGCCAATGGCCGCCTGACGGCCGCCCCGCAGGAGATTTTGAGCGTGGCGGTGGCCCCGTTCCAGCGGGCGGCGGCGGCGGTGAGCAATGGCGTTTCCTCCCTGTGGGAGAAGTACACCAACATCGACGCCATTCTGGAAGAGAACGAGAAGCTTACCACGGAAAACGCCGAGCTGCGCGGCCAGATGGTGGATTACGACAAGCTCAAGGCGGAAAACGAGGCCTACAAGGCCCTGACCAACATTCAGGAGCAGCACCCGGAGATGAGCTATGTCTCGTCGTTCGTCATCGGGCGGGACCCGCTGGATTCGTTCTACGGCTTCACGCTGGATAAGGGCAGCCTGGACGGGGTGGAGGCCAACGACGCCATCACCAGCGACGAGGGCTATCTGCTGGGCGTGGTGACGGAAGTAGACCTGACCAGCTGTAAAGTTATGACGATTTTGCACCCCAGCTTCAACGCGGCGGGCGTGGTGTCCCGCACCCGGGACAACGGCATCATCACGGGCAGCGCGGATTACGCCGCCGAGGGCCTGTGTATCCTCTCCAACCTCTCCCGCAGTACCCTGACCAAGGCCAACGATCAGGTCATCACCACCGGTTTGGGCGGCGTGTTCCCGCCGGATGTGCTGGTGGGCGTGGTGCAGGAGCTGGTGCCGGAAGCCAGCGGCAAATCCACCATCGCGGTGCTCAAGCCCGGCGCGGACCCCCGCACCGTCAAGCATGTGTTTATCATTACCAATTACTGATAGGAGGAGCCTGTCTATGGAATCACGCCGCAAGCGCAAAAGCAGCCAGATCTTCAAATGGGTCTGCTATACGCTGCTGATGCTGCTGTGTACGGTTTTGCAGACCATGCCCGGGCTGTTCCAGCTGGGGGCGGCAAAGCCGCTCTACCTGCTGCCGCTGGCACTGGCGGTCTCCGTGTTTGAAGGGGAGTTTGCCGGGGCTATTTTCGGCGCGGTCTGCGGCCTGATGTGGGACTACACGGCGGGCCGAACCGTGGGGATGCTGGCGCTGGAGCTGATGATCCTCAGCTTTGCCGTCTCCGCCGTGGTGCAGCTCTACCTCAAGGACACTGCTCAGAACTTTTTGCTTATCGCGGCGGGGTGCGCGGTGCTGGTGCTGGCCTGCGACTGGCTGTTCTTCTATTACATGCCGGGCTACAGCGGGGCGTGGAACCGCTTTTTGTGGTTCGTGCTCCCCAGCGCGGTGCTGAGCATCCCGGTCAGCCTGCCCATCTATTGGGCGGCGCGGAAGATCAGCATTGAATTCAAGATCGACAACGGCGTGGTCTGAGTGCTGCGGCTCCGCAGCCTGCCCCGCCGGGAGGAAACCAGATGAATTTGGACGAACACAAGACCGTTATGCGCCGGATGCGGCTGCTCATCGCCTTTGCGGCGGTCATCGTGGGGCTGTATGTGTTCCGGCTGATCTTTCTGCAGCTGGTCAACGGCGACAGCTTCAAGGCCCGCGCCACCAACACCACGGACTATAATTTTACGGTCACGGCGGCCCGCGGCGACATCGTGGACAGCGAGGGGAAACGGATCGCGGCCAGCACGACCAGCTACAATGTGGTGCTCAGCAAGCTGCTGATGGGCGGCGAGGATCTGGACGCCATGCTGCAGCGGATCGTGGAGCTGCTGGAGCAGAACGGCGAGAGCTGGAACGACTCCCTCCTCATCAGCGAGCCGGATGCCAACGGCCACTATACGTTTACGGCTGCGGAGGACAGCACCAGCGACCAGAAGAGCCTTGCCAACATGAAAGAGGGCCTGGGCCTGCAGCAGTACGCCACCGCCGATGACGTGATGGAAAAACTGGTGGAGGACTATGACCTCAGCGCCTACTCCCTCCACTGGCAGCGGGTGCTGGGCGGCATCCATTATGAGATGCAGCAGCAGGCGTTCTCCAACGTCAACAACTTTGTCATGGCCGAAAACGTCAGCGATGTGACCGTGGCCACCATCAAGGAAAACAGCCTCTCCCTGCCTGGTGTGGAGATCGTGGAGACCTCCACCCGCAGCTATGAGCAGGGCACGGTGCTGCCCCATGTGCTGGGCCGGGTGGGCAAGATCACGGCGGAAAAGTGGAAAGTGACCGATGAAAACGGCCAGACCACCTATCCGCTGCGGGATAAAGGCTACAATATGAACGATGTCATCGGCATCTCGGGCCTGGAATCGGCCTATGAGGACGAGCTGCGGGGCAAGGATGGTGTGGAGACCATCACCCGCAACTCGGATGGCGTCGTCGTCAGCACGGCCATGACCACGGTGCCGGAGCCGGGCCACACCGTCCAGCTCACCGTCAACAGCGATTTCCAGAAAGCGGTGGAGCAGGCGCTGGGCAAAAACATTGATATGATCAGCCGGGCCTACGGCACCGATGGTGCCCGGGCCAATGCAGGCGCCGTGGTGGTGCTGGATGTCAAGGACGGCAGCGTGCTGGCCTCCGCCAACTACCCCAGCTTTGACCAGAACCTCTACGCCACCCAGTACAGCGAGTACAGCGCTGACCCCGGGATGCCGCTGTTCAACCGGGCACTGCAGGGCCTGTACACCCCGGGCTCGACCTATAAGCCCTCGGTGGCCGTTGCCGCGCTGGACACCGGCGTCATCAACCGGTATTCCACGGTATACTGCAACGGCGTGTACAACTACTTCCAGGATTACCACCCCAAGTGCACCCGCCACGGCCACTCGGGCAACATCGACGTCATCACGGCCATCAAATGGAGCTGCAACATCTTCTTCTACGATGTGGGCCGCCGGGTGACCAGTGACGTCTACGACGCTTATGCCTATAAGCTGGGCCTGGGCCAGCGCACGGGCGTGGAGGTCAGCGAGGCACTGGGCCGCCTGACCACGAAAAACGACTCCAACTACACGGCCTCGCTGGAAGTGCAGGCCGCCATCGGCCAGGGCAACACGGTCATCACGCCGGTGCAGCTGGCTACCTATGCGGGCACCATCGCCAACCGGGGCACCCGCTACCGTACCCACTTTGTCAAATCCATCCTGGACACCAACACGGGCAAAGTCCTGCAGGAGACCCAGCCGGAGGTCATGGATGTCATTGAAGACCGGGGCGATACCTTTGACCTGGTGCAGCAGGGCATGATGGGCGTGGCCCAGACCATCCCGGCACTGGCAAGCTATCCCTACACCATCGCCTGCAAAACGGGCAGTCCCCAGCGCAGTGAGAGCTACTACGCTGGCAGCACCCGCAAGCATTACACCAACGCGACGATGATTGCCTATGGCCCGGTGGAAGACCCGCAGATCGCCATTGGCATCGTGGTGGAATACGGCGGTGCCGGTGCCCGTACCGGCCAGCTGGTGGCGGATATTTTTGACGCCTACTTCGCCATGCAGAACGGCACCCTGACGGTGGACGAACCCGAGACCGCCGACCCGGCGGTAGACGATCCGAAGACAGAGGCTGTGGACGGCGACGCCGCAGCCGATGAGACGGACACGGCAGGGGAGACGGCTCCCGCGCCGGAACCCGCGGCGGCTCCGGCGGCATAAGGCGCTGTCATGCGGATTTGGTGGAAAAACCAGAAAAACCAGCGGAAATGCCCAAAAAACAGTTGCAAAATGACGGAAACTGTGATAATATGATATATGCAATACAATGCCCTAGAGAGAAAATAGAGCCGGGCGAGGTAAAAGGAGAGGTTGACCGATGACGATTGCACTGATTGCGCATGACTCCAAAAAGGAGCTGATGGTTCAGTTCTGTACGGCGTACTGCCGGATTTTGAGCCAGCATAAATTGGTGGCCACCGGGACGACTGGCAAGATGATCGCAGAGGCCACGGGCCTGCAGGTGCAGCGTTTCCTGGCAGGGGTTCAGGGCGGTGACCAGCAGATCGCGTCCCGCATTGCCTGCAATGAGGTGGACCTGCTGCTGTTCTTCCGCGACCCCATCAATGCAAAGCCCAGCGAGCCCAATGAGATGACCCTGCTGCGCCTGTGCGATGTGCACAACATCCCCATGGCCACCAACATCGCCACCGCTGAGGTGCTCATCCACGGCCTGGAGCGCGGCGACCTGGATTGGCGTGATATCGTCCACCCGCAGCAGTCCGTGTGATCATTCAATCAATAAAAAAAGCAAAGGCTCTGGATCGCAAGACCAAGAGCCTTTTTGTGTGCGTCAAACGTTAAAATCCGCGGCCATCTCCTGCACATCCTCCGGGGTGAAGGACCCCAGCGGCAAGATGAGCCGGGCCAGGATATCCTGCGGCAGGGCGGCAAGAGCATCGCTCTCGTCCTGGGCAGGGTCTTCCGGCGGGTAGATATGGCTGATGCCGTCGGCCCCGGTCTCCACCTGGGCAAAGTGCCCGGTGGCGATGTACTGGATGCCCAGTTTGTCTGCCGCCGTCAGCAGGGCAGAGAGGCGGGCGTCCACAGGGGGGACTCCCTGTGCGGCCAGCGCCTCGGCGTTGAGGGTGGCACACTCGATGCCAAGGGCCTTTGCGGCCTCTTTTGCGGACTGCACCAGAGGCTCTTCTTCGGCAGAGAGCTTCACGACGGCACCCGCTACCGCAAAGCCCTGCTGCTGCAAAATACGGACGGCTACTTTGGCTGCCGTGCCGCCGCCCAGGCCTACCAGCACTTTGTCCTGCTGCTCGTAGGTATCAAACCCGCTGCCGGGCAAAAAAGTGTCGCTCATCGTCCCTGCCTCCCGCCATGTGCCTGGCTCTGTGCCACGGCCAGCTGGTCGCAGCGCTCGTTTTCCGGGTGGCCCGCGTGGCCCTTGACCCAGACGTATGTGAGTTTGTGCCGTGCTTCCTGCTCCAGTGCCTGCTCCCAGAGGTCCGGGTTCAGGGCAGGGGAGCCATCGGATTTTTTCCAGCCCCGGCGCTTCCAGCCCTTGGCCCAGCCTTTTTCCAGCCCGTTGATGACATACTGGCTGTCGGAGCACAGGTGCACTTCGCACGGCTCCTTGAGCTGGCGCAGGGCCTCGATAAAGGCCGTCAGCTCCATCCGGTTGTTGGTGGTGCTGGCGTCGCCGCCGCTGAGCTCTTTTTCGTACACTTTGCCATTGAACCGATACCGCAGCACCGCGCCCCAGCCGCCGGGGCCGGGGTTGCCGCTGCACGCGCCGTCGGTGTAAATTTCAACCTGTTTCATGCGTTTCTCCCGGTGTGTAAATTTTTACTGCTTCTATTTAGAGCCATTTTACACGTTCTGTCAAGAGGAAAGTGCATAGAGCCCGCCCGGCCTGCCAAACCTTGGAATTGACAAAAACGCTGAGAAATACTATACTGATGGCAACGAAATGCGTATAGGGGCGCGCTGTAAGTGCGCGCTCACAGCGTTCCCGGATAAGTGCCGCGGTCGCATCGAACAGATGGACTGGAAAGGCAGAGAGCTTGTTTCGGAACCACCAGCAGGCTTTAAAAAAGGCGCTGACAGGATAAATTCTATACGGATGCATCCAACGGAAGCAGATGCTTATTTTATGCTTCCCTGTGCAGAAAAGACGGCCGCTCCCGGGTGGGGTGGGCCGTGTTCTGCGATTTGTTTTTTGGAGGTACGAATGGCACAGGTTAAAGAACAGAACCCCGCGCCCGCCCAGAACCGGGCCAGTGACAACAGCGGCGAGAAGCGCCCCCGCACCCGCCGCCCCTATTATTCGCGGCGTCCCCGCCGCCCGCAGCAGCCCAAGGAGGCCGCTGTGCCCATCCACATCTATCCGCTGGGCGGCCTGGGGGAAGTGGGCAAGAACATGACCGTGTACGAGTGCTGCGGCGATATGATCATTGTGGACTGCGGCCTCGTCTTCCCGGACAGTGATATGTTCGGCGTGGACATGGTCATCCCCGATTTCACGTTCGTGGTACAGAATAAGGATAAGATCAAGGGCCTGCTCATCACCCACGGCCATGAGGACCACATCGGCAGCATCCCGTATCTGCTGCAGAAATTTGATCTGCCCATCTACGGCACCCGCCTGACCTGCGGCCTCATCAAGAACAAGCTGGAGGAGTTCGGCCTGGCCGGCAAGACCAAGTTTGTGGAGATCGTGCCCAAGCAGAAGATCAAGCTGGGCTGCTTCACGGTGGAGCCCATCCATGTCAACCACTCCATCCCGGACTCGGTGGCCTTTGCCATCGACAGCCCGGCGGGCACCATCATCCAGACAGGCGACTTCAAGATCGATTACACCCCGCTGGCCTGCGGCCCCACTGACCTGACCACCCTCTCCGAGTACGGCCAGAAAGGCGTGCTGGCCCTGCTGAGCGATTCCACCAACGCGGAGCGCCCGGGCTTTACGGCCACGGAGCAGAAAGTGGCGGCAGGTGTGCGCAGCCTGTTTGCCCGCGCCCAGAACAAGCGCATCATCATTGCGACGTTTGCCTCCAACATTTACCGCGTGCAGCAGATCATTGATCTGGCTGTGGAGGATGGCCGCAAGGTGGCGTTCAGCGGCCGCAGCATGGTCAACAACACGGCCATGGCCCAGGAGCTGGGCTATATGCACATCCCGGAGGGGACTCTCATCAGCGTGGATGAGCTCAACCAGTACCCGCCGGAGCAGGTGGTGCTGGTGACCACGGGCAGCCAGGGCGAGCCCCTGAGCGCCCTCTCCCGCATGGCCTCCTGCAGCCACCGTCAGGTGCGGGTGGGCCCCGGCGATTTCATCATCATCTCGGCCAAGCCCATCCCCGGCAACGAGAAGAGCGTGACCAAGATCGTCAACGGCCTGCTGCTGCTGGGTGCGGAGGTCATCTACGAGGGCATGTACGATGTCCACGTTTCCGGCCACGCCTGCCAGGAGGAGCAGAAGCTGATGCTCACCCTGACCAAACCCAAGTATTTCCTGCCCGTGCACGGCGAGTACAAGCAGCTCAAAAAGCACGCCATGACCGCCGCCAGCCTGGGCATCCCCACCAGCAACATCCTGATCGCGGAGAACGGCTCCAACGTCATCCTCAGCCGGGATGAGATCAAGCTGGGCGAGCCTGTCACCGCCGGTGCCGTCATGGTGGACGGCCTGGGCGTGGGTGACGTGGGCAATGTGGTCCTGCGGGACCGCAAGCACCTCTCCGAGGACGGCCTCGTCATCATCGTGGCCACTGTGGACAGCAAGACCGGCCAGGTACTGGCTGGCCCCGACCTCGTCAGCCGCGGCTTTGTCTATGTGCGGGAGAACGAGAGCCTGATGGACGGTGCCCAGAGCATTGTGGAATCGGCGCTGGACCGCTGCGTGGAAGAGCATGTGCGGGATTGGAACAGCGTCAAGACCCGTGTGCGCGAGGCGCTGAGCAGCTATATCTATCGCCGTACCAAGCGCAGCCCCATGATCCTCCCCATTCTGATGGAGGTCTGATCGACCGGGCCCTGCTGTGCAGGAGCAGGCCCGCCAGGAGGCATATAATCTGATGAAACAAAAACCAAGATGGACTTTGGAGATGCTCACCGCCTGTCTGGCGATTCTGTGTGTCCTGCTGATGCTGGTATTGCTGGTGCAGCGCCCAGCCATCTGGCCGGTACTGGTGGTGCTGGCAGCGGCCTGGTGCATTGGCATGGGCCTGTTCCGCTACCGCCTCCGCAGCCAGCTGGCACGCTGGGTCTGTGGCGGCGACTTTACAAAATCGAAAACAAAATTCAGCCTGGAACCCCTCTCCCAGCCGGTGGTCCTCCTCTCGGGGGAAACCGTGCTCTGGTACAATGACCAGTTCCGCCAGCGGATGCTGGGCGGGCAGGACCTGCTGGTGAGCCGGGTGCAGAAAGTCATCCCCGGGCTGGATCTACAGCAGGCCCGCACCCAGGAGGGCCAGCAGCTGACCCTGGCCGATGGCGTGTGGTCTGCCCACAGCTCCACCGTGCCCGGCGATGCGGAAACGATGACGCTGGTGGTCTTCAATGAGGAGACCGCCCTGCGCCGGGTAGAGGCGGAGTATAAAGCCAGCCGCCCGGGTTACCTCGTCTTTCTGGTGGATGGCTACGACGATGTGTTCAGCGACATGCTGGACAGCGAGCGCGCCCGCCTGCTGGAGGGCATCAACCGGGTGCTGGAAGAGATGATCGGCCGGGGCACGGGCTTTTTGCGCCGGGTGGCCAGCGGCCGCTACATCGCGGTGGTGGAGGAGCGCCAGCTGGAGCAGTTTGCCAAGCGGGGCTACGACGTGCTGGATAAAATCCGCGCCCTTGACCCCAGTGTGAACCTGTCCCTCTCCATCGGCATTGGCCGCGGGGCCAAGACCCTGCGGGAGGCCCAGGATATGGCTGTGCAGGCACTGGATATGGCCCAGGGCCGCGGCGGCGACCAGGCCGCCGAGATGACGCCGGACGGCTTTACGTTCTACGGCGGCGTCAGCCATGGCGTGGAAAAGCGCAGCAAGGTGCGCAGCCGCATTGTGGCCGACCAGCTGGTCAAGCTCATCAAGGAGGCGGACCATGTGGTCATCATGGGCCACCGGATGAGTGACCTGGACGCCATCGGTTCTGCCGAGGGTGTGCTCCGCATCTGCAAAATTTGTGATGTGCCGGCCGTTATCGCGGTCCGCCGGGATGCCACGCTGGCGTCCAGCCTGATCAATGCTCTCGTTGCCGCCGGGCAGGAGGACGATTTCATCGACCCCAAAGGTGCACTGCCCATCATCTCCAAGCGGACGCTGTGCATCGTGGTGGATACATACCAGGTCAATCTGGTAGAGAGCAAGGAAATTCTCGAAAAATGCGGCAAGGTGGCCGTCATCGACCACCACCGCAAGGGCGTGGGCTTTATTGAGAACCCGGCCCTTGTCTGCCACGAGCCCTACTCCTCCTCTGCCAGTGAGCTGGTCACGGAGCTTTTGCAGTATGTGGGCGAGCGGGATGACAAGCCCAACCGGGTGGAAGCTGAGGGCCTGCTGGCCGGCATCATGCTGGATACGAGAGACTTTACCCTCCACACCGGCGTGCGGACCTTTGAGGCCGCGGCCGCCCTCCGCCGCTACGGCGCGGAGACCGAGCGGGTGCGCCAGCTGTTTGATGTGACCATGGTGGAGTACAACGCCAAGGCCGACCTTGTGGAGGCGGCCCAGATGTACAAAAACTGTGCCGTCTCGGTGAGCGGGGAAGTACCCCCGGAGGCCAGGGTAGCCATTGCGCAGGCCGCCAACGACCTGCTGACCATCCAGAACGTGGAGGCCAGCTTTGTGGCGGTGCAGGTGGGCACGGGCGTGAACATCTCGGCCCGGAGCCTGGGCGCGGTCAACGTGCAGGTCATCATGGAGTCTCTGGGCGGCGGCGGCCACCAGACCATGGCGGCGGCACAACTCAAGCATATCACCCCGGAGGCGGCCCGGGCACGCATCCAGACCGCCATCGACCAATACCGCGAATCCCAGAAGAAGACTTCTTCCGAGGCGGGCGCGGAACCAAAGAAAAAGGATAACAAGCCATGAAGCAGTATGATTATCTCATCGTGGGCGCGGGCCTGTACGGCGCGGTGTTTGCCCATGAGGCCAAAAAGGCAGGCAAGCGCTGCCTCGTCATTGATAAGCGGGACCACATTGCGGGCAACATCTACACCGAGAGCGTGGAGGGCATCCATGTCCACCGCTACGGTGCCCATATTTTCCACACCAACAACAAGGCCGTGTGGCAGTATGTGAACCAGTTTGCAGAGTTCAACCGCTATACCAACAGCCCGGTGGCCAACTACCACGGCGAGATCTACAACCTGCCGTTCAACATGAACACGTTCAATAAGATGTGGGGCGTGGTGACTCCCGCCGAGGCAAAAGCAAAGATCGAGCAGCAGCGGGCCGAGGCAGGCATCACCGAGCCGAAGAACCTCGAGGAACAGGCCATCAGTCTGGTGGGCACCGACATCTACGAGAAGCTCATCAAGGGCTACACTGGCAAACAGTGGGGCCGCCCCTGCACCGAGCTGCCCGCGTTCATCATCAAGCGGCTGCCCGTCCGTTTTACCTACGATGACAACTATTTTAATGCCCTGTATCAGGGAATCCCCAACGGCGGCTACACGGCCATGGTGGAGAAGATGCTGGACGGCGTGGAGATTGAACTGGGTGTGGATTACCTGGCCCGCAAGGCGGAGCTGGACAAGCTGGCAGATAAGATCGTCTACACTGGCCCGGTGGACGCCTACTTTGATTACAAGCTGGGTGCTTTGCAGTACCGCAGCGTCCGCTTTGAGACGGAGGTGCTGGACACCGACAACTATCAGGGCAACGCCGTGGTGAACTACACCGACGCCGAGACACCCTACACCCGCATCATTGAGCACAAGCACTTTGAGTTTGGCACCCAGCCCAAGACCGTGATCAGCCGGGAGTACAGTGCGGAGTGGAAAAAGGGCGACGAGCCGTACTACCCCGTCAATGATGAGAAGAACGGCGCTTTGTATGTTGCCTACAAGCAGCTGGCCGACGCGGAGCCGGGGGTCCTCTTCGGCGGCCGCCTGGGCGAGTACAAATACTACGATATGGACAAGGTCATTGAGGTGGCACTGAGCGTCGCGGAGAAAGAGCTTGCCGAATAATTGCAATTGCGGTATACTAGAGCTACAAAACTGCACCGGTTCTCCGGTGAGAAGTGAGGGATAACATCATGAAAGTGATTCTGAAGCAGGACGTCAAGGGCATTGGCAAAAAGGACGAGATCCATGAGGTCTCCGACGGCTACGCCCGCAACTTTCTGTTCCCGCGCAAGCTGGCCGCTGTGGCCGACGCCAGCGCGGTGAATATTGCCCGCGGCAAGGAAGAGGCTGCGGACTTCCATGAGGCAGAGAACGTGGCCGCTGCTCAGGCAGTGGCTGCGAAGATCAACGGCAAGACCGTGACGATCAAGGCCAAGGGCGGCGCTTCCGGCCGCCTGCACGGCAAGGTCACCGGCAAAGAAGTGGCGGCAGCCCTCTCCGAACTGGCCGGCACCGCCATTGATAAAAAGAAGATCGAGCTGGAAACCAAGGACATCAAGGACGCGGGCGTTTTCAACGCCAAAGTCCGCCTGCATGTCGGTGTGGTGGCTTCGTTCAAAATTCAAGTGGAAGTGGAGCAGGCCTGATCTGAAAAAGCCTGTCTGCGCCCCCTCACGGCAGGGGGCGCTTTTTGTAGTATGAGACCCAGAGGAAACGATCATGCCGAACGAACGACATTACTCCAATGAACTGAATCTGGAAAGCGTGGGCATCAATCTGCCCTACAATATGCAGGCCGAGCAGAGCGTGCTGGGCGCGG
>OFMN01001969.1_pt1 | contig 11923 bp, 9 predicted proteins | sample 1541791 | NCBI WGS metagenome assembly OFMN01 (sample SAMN04209248, study PRJEB22552) | human gut metagenome | biome: gut; material: feces | host: Homo sapiens | place: USA: Oklahoma
CCCAGGTGCTGACCACCTGCACCCTGGGCGGCACCAAGGACAACCAGCTGATGGATGACCTGACCGATGAGCAGACCAAGCGCTACATCCACCATTACAACTTCCCGCCGTACTCCGTCGGTGAGGCCCGCGCGCCCCGCAGCCCCGGCCGCCGTGAAATCGGCCACGGCGCACTGGCCGAGCGTGCTCTCGTGCCCGTGCTGCCCTCTCTGGAGGAGTTCCCCTACACCATCCGCTGCGTGTCTGAGGTCCTGAGCTCCAACGGCTCCACCTCTCAGGCTTCCATCTGCGGCTCCACGCTGGCCCTGATGGATGCAGGCGTGCCCATCAAGGCCCCCGTGGCCGGCATCTCCTGCGGCCTGATCACCGAGGGCGACCGCTGGATGACCATGCTGGACATTCAGGGCGTGGAGGACTTCCACGGCGATATGGACTTCAAGGTGGGCGGTACCCGCAAGGGCATCACCGCCATCCAGATGGACATTAAGATCGACGGCCTGACCTATGACATCATTGCCGAGGCATTTGAGAAGTGCCGCAAGGGCCGCCTCTACATCCTGGACGAGATCATCAAGCCCGTCATCGCGCAGCCCCGTGAGGAGCTGAGCCGCTGGGCCCCCAAGATGTTCAGCATGATGATCCCCACCGATAAGATTAAGGACGTCATCGGCAAGGGCGGCAAGGTCATCCAGGACATCTGCGCGACCTGCAACTGCAAGATCGACGTGCAGGAGGACGGCCACGTCTTCGTCTCCGCCGTCGATCAGGAGGACGCAAAGCGCGCCATCTTCACCATCAAGACCATTGTGGAAGACCCCGAGATTGGTGCCATCTACAAGGGCAAAGTCACCCGCCTGATGAACTTCGGCGCGTTCGTTGAGATCGCCCCGGGCAAAGAGGGCCTGGTGCACATCTCCAAGCTGGACACCAAGCGTGTCGAGCGCGTGGAGGATGTGGTCGCCGTGGGCGACGCTATCGTCGTCAAGGTCACCGATATCGACCAGCAGGGCCGTATCAACCTCAGCCGCCGCGACGCCATCCTGGCTCTGGAAGCCAAGAAGAACGCACAGCAGTAAGGCTGTAACCTGAAATAAAAGCAGAAACCTCCCGTTCAGCAGGAATTGTTGAACGGGAGGTTTTTATTGGGTAAATAAAATTCTTTGTACTATTTCTTGAAATCAAATGGTATGGCGTTCCTCCGTAAAGTTAGAAGTATTTTATGTCTTTTTCTACGAATGATTCCCATGAAAGAAGAAATGGCTCGAATGGTTATACGGCCCGATGAATGCCGAAGAAAGGTTCAATGACGAAAGCCATCGTCTCTATAGGCATGAAGCAATCAGCGCTTCTCATTTTTGCTTTTTATATCCACTTTGAGCGATTTGATCTCTTCCAGGATAAGTTCCGTGCAGACAACAATAAGCCCTGCAAGAAGAATGACTCCGCCATAAAGCGGGTAGAGAAAAGACTCCTGAACACCGCCGCCGAGAATGCCGGATAAGAGCTGCCAGATGCCGCTAAACGGCCAGATGGTGAAAGCAAACATGACGAACATCGTGATAAGCGCTTTTTTCATCGTTCTTCCCTCCAAAGTTTTTGATTTGTTGAGTTGAGTATACCATACTGTTTGGTGAAGCACCAGACGCAGGTACAAAAAAGCCAGAGCACCGCCGCTGTGACGATGCTCTGGCTTTTACGGTTTATTGGTGGTTACGGAAAGAAAGCGGTGCTTTTAACCTTTACCGGATGCAGGTGTAATTCTGGTTCCAGTAGCGGTTCATAATGGGATTGGTCAAGCATTTGTTGCCGTTGTCCTTTGTACTGATGGTAATTTCATTCCACATGGCTTCGCTGCCGCCAAAGTACACATTACTCAGCGAGGTGCAGCGGTCAAAGGCATGAGTGTCAATTTTCTTTACGGTCTTGGGAATATAGATATCTCGCAAGGAGACACAGCCCTGAAATACTTGGCTGTTGATTTGTGAAATATTTTCAGGAAGAGCCATTTGTTTCAAGCTTGTGCAATACCAGAATGCAGCTCCCTGAATTTCAGAGATTCCACGAGGGAGAGTTAGTTTGGAAAGAGCCGAGCAATGGTCAAATGCTCGTCCTCCGATAATCTTAACACTGTCAGGAATTACGACATTGGTAAGATTGCTGCATTCTTCAAAAGTTGCAGTTTTAAGTTCAGTAACACCATCCGGGATTTTGATGGAACGCAGAGAGGTGCAGTAAGAAAATGCGCTGCTGCCGATGGTCGTAACGGTGTCGGGGATTGTGATATTCTCAAGCAATACACATTTTTTGAAAATGGAGCTGCCAAGAGTTTTTACATCGCCCGGGAATTTGATGCTTTGCAGTTTGGAACAATACATGAACATCTCAGAGGAAAGCTCACGGATGCTGTCTTGGAAAGTAACAGTTGTTAAATTGGGACAGGAAGTGAACGTCCCTCTTTCAAAAGTAGTCTTGCCGCGAATTGTGACATTAGCCAGAGAGGTGATTTCAGAAAATGCGTTGACTCCTACGGTGGAGACACTGGCTGGAAGTGTTAAAGTATCGAGATTCGTCTTTTCAAAAGCCATATTTTCAATGGACTTCAATCCATCAGGGAAAGAAACCGAAGTTAAATTACTGCAATTATAAAATGCCCGGCTACCGATGCTGGTAACTGTTTCAGGAATAATGACACGGGTAATGTCCTTGTTGCTGTCCAGTGCAGAGGGACCAATTCTGGTAATCGTATAGCCTTTATATACTTTTGGAATAGTCACTTCGCCAGTCGGGGTCTTGGCGGCGGTTTTGTCGTAGCCCGTAATGGTGGCGGTGCCATTATTGTTTTTGTTGTAAGTCCACAGGATGCCGTCAGTCTGCTCCGGTTCCGAGCTGGCGGAGGAACTGGAGGAGCTGGAAGAACTCGACGAAGAAGAGCTGGACGAGCTTGCAGAGCTTGAGGCGGGGGAACTGCTGGGCTGGCTGGTCGAGTTTGAGGGGGCGGGGGCACCGCCGCCACCGCCTCCGCAGCCGGTCAACAGGATGGCGGCTGCAAGGATAAGGCTTGCCGTAGTGCGGGCGGCAATGCGCCGGGGTTTGGATTGCAAACGCATAAAATCACTCCCTTTTTATTTTACCAAAGCATTGCGGGAGAGGTCTGGGACCTGTTAAGTCTATTATAGAATATTAAACTGTTATGTCAAGTTAATCTATTGGATTATTAATCTTTTGGTTTAAATCTGTATTGTCAAGACAAGAACATTCTTGGGAGGACAATGCCATGATCGACTATGCAGCTATTGGAAAGCGCATCCAGAAAAAGCGGCAGGAGCGCAGCATCACGCAGGAAAAGCTGGCGGAACAGGTGGGCATCTCGGTGGTGTACCTGTCCAAAATTGAAAACGGGCGGGTCTACCCGACGCTGGAAACTCTTTCCAATATCTGCACGGAGCTGGACGTAGAGTTGGCGGAGGTGCTGTCCAACACGGAAATGGAGCGGAAAGATTACGCCAATGACCGGGTGCTGGAGCTGTTCAACGCCTGTTCGGTGCGGGTCAAGCCCATTGCCTTATCGCTGCTGGAAGAACTGGCCAAACTTTGAGACGATACTAAACTTCCGTCCTTGCTGTTCGTTTCGCAGTGTGTTAAACTAAACTGAAAGAAATTGTTGAAAACAGGAGGAAACCATCTTGAAACACATTTCGATGTTCGCGCGCCGGGCGGCGGCGCTTTTGCTGGCGGCGGTGCTGCTGGTCGGGGCCATCCCCGCGGCGTTTGCAGAGGAAGAGGGCACCCCGGAGGGCGAGGCGGTCACGGAGGCCGTCTACACGGTGCCCACTACCATCGGCGGGGCAGATACCACCCTGCTCCCGGCGGAGGAGGAAAACTGCCTGAGCTGGCTGTTCGGCTCGAAAGATACCATCACCATGCCTTACCTGAATATCAAGGGCAAGGGCCTGCGCCGGAATGTGAAACTCAACCTGGTGGACTGCCTGGTGGGCATTACTTACACCGAGCTGGGTTCCATCGGCAGCTTTGTGAGCGCCTCGGCGGCACAGGAAGCCTGGAAAGCCCAGGCTGTGGCCATTCACTCCTACCTGGAATACCACAAAAAGTACGGCTCTTCGGCCAATGCGCTGATCTACACCCCGGTGGACCAGATCCCGGCCTCGGCCCGGTCCGCCATTGAGAAAGCCGTCCGCGCCGTCAAGGACGAGGTGCTGACCTACAACGGCAGCGTCATTGACGCGGTGTGGTCGGCAAGCGCGGGCTACAACACGCAGACGGGCGTCTACGGCACCTGCTCCGGTCTGGACGCCTGGGGGACGGATGTGCCCTACCTCCAGAGCGTGGAGAGCCCCTATGAGCGCCAGTACCATGAGAAAATGCGCCGCATCATCGGCAAGGACTACACCTATCAGGAGTACAACGACAGCAAGACCGGCGAGCCCTACGTCAGCGCCGACACCACCCACAAGGATCTGGGCGGTTTTGTGCAGTACAACACGTTCGTCTCCAATGGCCGCAGCTACCGCAACATCAGCCAGTTTGTGAGCTCCCGTTACTGCTTTGATTTTGGCACCGACGCCAATGGCACCCCCGTGATGACCTACTACGGCTATGGTCACGGCGTGGGCATGAGCCAGTGCGGCGCGGTGGGCTTTGCCGCCGAGCAGGGGATGGGCTACCGTGAGATCCTCCAGCATTACTACACCGGCGTCTCCATGAAGAGCGTGGGCAGTGGTTCCAGCAGCGGCGGCTTCTTTGGCTGGCTGCGGAAGCTGTTCCGCTGACCAAAACGGCGCTGCACTGGAAACCAAAAGGAATTGCGGAAAATCGCTTCTCAAATGCGGCGGAATTTGGTATACTATACAATTGTAACATCAAATGGGAGTTGGAGAAATCGGAATGCAGTTGGACAAGGAAACGAAATTGAAGCAGGAGAAAGAGCGCTGCCGTCAGCTGGCGCAGCGGGTCGCGGAAGAAGCGCGCCCCGCCTCGGCCCAGGTGCTGAACAGCGAGTCTGACCTGCTGGAAAAGGCCCTGCGCCGGGCAGGCATCCGGGCGGAAGAGTGGTCTGCACAGGCTGCAGAGCCTGTGGACCTGCTGGTGGTGGAAGACCCCGTGTGGAGCCATCTGCCCCAGCAGCTGCCCGAGAAAGTGCTGCTGGCCAGTGTGGACAGCACTATGATGGCGGCCTGGGCCGAGCAGCTGGCCCGGCGGGGCTATTACCGTGATTTCCGCTGGCGCAGCAAGGGCCGGGCCCAGCAGTCCGCTCTGTTCTGCACCGGCAGCGCCGTGCCCGCCCCGCTGATGATGGTACAGGGCTACGAGCAGGAGATGGACACCCTGCGGGACCGGATGGTCCGGGCCGAGCGCACCTGCAGCGAGGAAGCCGCCCTGATCGAGCGGCTCCGCAGTGACCTTGCCCTCAGCCGCAGCCACGAGCAGCAGCTGGAAAAGACCCTGAGCGACGTTACCAATTCCACGTTCTGGAAGCTGACCTGGCCCATGCGGTATGCCGTCAGCAAGAGCCGCCAGATCTGGCACACGTTCCCGCTGTTCGTCTTCCTGCATGACCTGCGCACCATGGGCGTGGAGGGCGTGCGGGAGCAGGCCCGTGCCCGCCGTGAGTATGCAGTCCTCTTCCCCAGCAAGACCCTGCGGGCAGACCGCTTTGCCCCGGTGGAGCTGCTGGTAAAGCAGGCCAGCCACCAGCCCGGCGGCGAGGCAGGCCCCAAGATCAGCATTGTGGTGCCCCTGTACAACACCCCGCTGAATTTCCTCGAGGAGCTGCTGGATTCCGTCGTCAACCAGACCTACCGCAACTGGGAGCTCTGCTGTGTGGACGCCGGGCAGGACACCGCCGTGGGCCAGCATGTGCAGGCCCGCGCCAAGGCAGACCCCCGCATCCGCTACCAGAAACTGACCGAGAATGAGGGCATTGCCGGAAACACCAACCACGGTTTTGAGCTGGCCACAGGCGATTACATCGCCCTGCTGGATCATGACGATATCCTCCACCCCTGTGCCCTGTGGTACACGGCGCAGGCGATCGTGGAGCAGGGAGCCGATTTCGTCTATACCGACGAGGCGACCTTTGAGGGCAAGGTGGAGAACGTGGTGCTCTACCACTTCAAGCCGGACTTCATGCTGGACAACCTCCGCTCCAACAACTATATCTGCCACCTGACCACGTTCAGCAAGGTGCTGATGGAACAGGCTGGCGGCGGGGAGCGGGCCGAGTACAACGGCAGCCAGGATTACGACCTTTTCCTCCGCCTGACCGAGAAAGCCCGGAAGATCGCCCACATTCCCCATGCGCTCTATTACTGGCGTTCCAGCCCCAACAGCACCGCCAGCGATATCTCCGCCAAGACCTACTGCATCGACGCGGGCATCGCGGCCCTCAAGGCCCACTATGCCCGCTGCGGCGTGGCGGTGGATGACGTCACCCTCATCCCCGGCACCCCGGGCTATTACAAGACGGATTACACCATGGCCCACCCGGGCCGGGTGAGCATCCTCATCCCCACCTGCGACCACATCCGGGATCTGGAGACCTGTGTGGAGTCCATCTACGCCCGCACCACCTACCCGGATTTTGAAATCCTCCTCATTGAGAACAACTCCAAGGAGGAGCAGACGTTCCGCAGCTATGAGCGGATGCAGAAAGAGCACCCCGATACCCTCAAGGTCCTTACCTGGCAGGGCAAGGGATTCAACTACAGTGCCCTGAACAACTTTGGGGCCCGGTACGCCACGGGCGAGTATCTGCTGCTGCTCAACAACGACACCGAGGTCATCACCCCAGGCTGGCTGGAAGAGATGGTCATGTACGCCCAGCAGAAGCGTGTGGGCTGCGTGGGTGCCAAGCTGCTCTACCCCGATGACACCATCCAGCACGCTGGCGTGGGCTTTGGCATCGGCGGCGTGGCGGGCCACCTGCACAAATATTTCCCGGCCACTTCCGACGGCTACATGGGCCGCCTGAACTATGTGCAGGACGTCTACGGGGATACCGCCGCCTGCCTGCTCATCCGGAAAGAAATTTACGATGAGGTCCACGGCCTGGACGAGAGCTACGCCGTGGCGTTCAACGATGTGGATTTCTGTGTCCGCGTCCGGGAGGCCGGTTACACCAACGTCTTCACCCCGTTTGCCCAGCTCTACCACTACGAGAGCAAGAGCCGCGGCATGGAGGACAACCCCGAAAAGCAGAAGCGCTTCCAGGGCGAAGTGCTCCGCTTCCAGGCTCGCTGGGGCGACCTGCTGGCCAAGGGCGACCCCTGCACCAACCCCAACTTTGACATCCAGCGTGAGGACTTCAGCCTCAAAATTCTGCCTTTGGAGTAAAGCCGATGAATCTTTCCGCATGTATTGTTGTCTATAACGGCTATGACGAGGTGCTCAAGGCGGCCCAGACCGTGCTACAGTTCACCCGCCGCTACCCGCTGACCCTCTATCTGGTGGACAACGCCAGCCCGGACGGCAGCGGCCCCCGGCTGGAACAGGCCGTGCGGGAGGGTCTGCTGGCTCCCGGGACCGGGCAGCGCGTTGAGGTGCGCTGCCGCAAAGAGAACGGCGGCTTTGGCACCGGCCACAACACCGTCCTGCCGGAGCTTGCCAGCACCTACCACTTCATCCTCAACCCGGATATCCAGCTCATGGCCGATACCCTCAGTGACCTGGCTGACTGGATGGCCCGGCACCCGGATGCCGTGATGGCCCGGCCCGGCCTCGTCTTCCCGGACGGGCGGCCCCAGCGCCTGCCCCTGCGGCGGTGCGCGCTGCGGCCCATGGTCTACCGCCAGCTGTCATTTCTCAAGTTCTGGGAGAAATACAACGAGCAGTACCTCATGGCGGACAAAGACCTGACAAAGCCTACCGAGATCGAGTTCTGCACCGGCAGCTTCTCCGCGGTGCGGACGGCGGAGTTCAAGGCCGTGGGCGGCTTTGACGAGCACTACTTCATGTATGTGGAGGACGCCGACCTCACCCAGAAGATGCGCACCACCGGCAAAGCGTATCTGGTGCCCCAGTACACGGCCATCCATGCCTGGCACCGGGCGGCCCACCGCAGCCTGAAACCGTTCCTCTGGCAGGCCGGCAGCCTGCTGCGGTATTTTAGCAAGTGGGGCTTCAAATTTTAATTTTTCAAAAGAAGAACGGCATGAGCCAGAAATTTTCTGATTCATGCCGTTTTTTCTTGCTTTTTTGCTGATTTGATAGTAGAATAAGGTGTAATACTATCGCACCGGGAAAGAAAAGACCGGAGTTTTGCACGGTATTACCCAACATTGTTGACAGCGGACGCAGCTCCGCTTTGAATTAAGCTGCACAACTTTTTTGAAGAATAAAAGGAGTGCACAAATATGAAAGGCATTATTCTGGCCGGCGGTGCCGGCACCCGGCTTTATCCGCTGACGATGGTCACCAGCAAGCAGCTGCTGCCCGTCTACGATAAGCCCATGATCTATTATCCTCTGTCCACCCTCATGCTGGCGGGCATCCAGGATATCCTCATCATTTCAACCCCTACTGACACGCCCCGCTTTGAGGCGCTGCTGGGCGATGGCAGCCAGTACGGCATCCATCTGCAATATAAAGTTCAGCCCTCCCCGGACGGCCTGGCACAGGCATTCATCCTGGGCGAGGAGTTCATTGGCGACGACTGCTGCGCCATGATCCTGGGCGATAACATCTTCTACGGCAACGGCTTCTCCAAGATCTTGAAGACTGCCGCCGCCAACGCCGAGAACAAGGGCCGCTGCACCGTCTTTGGCTACTATGTGCAGGATCCCGAGCGCTTTGGCATCGTCGAGTTCGACCAGAACGGCAAGGTGCTGAGCGTGGAAGAGAAGCCCGAGCACCCCAAGAGCAACTACGCCATCACCGGCCTGTACTTCTACAACAAGGAAGTCGTCAAGATGGCAAAGCAGGTCAAGCCCTCCGCCCGCGGCGAGCTGGAGATCACCACTCTGAACGACATGTACCTCAAGAAAGACGAGCTGGATGTCCAGCTGCTGGGCCGCGGCTTTGCCTGGCTGGATACCGGTACGATGGACAGCCTGGTGGATGCCGCTGACTTTGTGCGGATGATCGAGAAGCGCCAGGGGATCAAGATCAGCGCTCCGGAGGAGATCGCTTACAAGTATGGCTGGATCGACCGCGATACCCTGCTGGAGAGCGCTGCCCGCTACGGCAAGAGCCCCTACGGCCAGCACCTGAAGAACGTCGCCGACGGCAAACTGAGATACTAAGAGTTTAAGGGGAGGATTATCCCATGAAAATCATCGTCACTGGCTGCAAGGGCCAGCTGGGCACCGAGATCATCAAGCAGCTCCGCGAGGGCCGCAGCGAGATCGGCCCCATCCCGGAAAAGCTGCTCAATGCAACGGTCATTCCGGTGGACCTGCCCGAGCTGGACATTGCCAACTACAAGATGGTGGATGATTTCATCCGCCGCCAGCGCCCGGACGTCATCATCAACTGCGCCGCCTACACCAACGTGGACGGCTGCGAGGTGAACCACGACGCCGCCTACAAGGCAAACGCCATCGGCCCCCGCAACCTGGCACAGGCTGCCACCAAGACGGGTGCCCGCCTGGTGCATGTCTCCACCGACTACGTTTTCTCTGGCCGGGAGAACGGCGGCATCGCGCAGGATGAGGCCACCCTGCCCGGCCCCATCAGCGCCTACGGTTCCACCAAGCTCATGGGCGAGAAGTATGTGGAGCAGTTCTGCCACCGCCACTTCATCGTCCGCACGGCCTGGCTGTACAGCTACTACGGCAAAAACTTTGTCAAGACCATCGTCAACGCGGGCAAGAAGTTTGGCAAGCTGGAAGTGGTCAACGACCAGTGCGGCAACCCGACCAACGCGGTGGATCTGGCCCACGAGATTTTACAGCTCTGCGTCACCCACGAGTACGGCCTGTACCACTGCACCGGCGAGGGCATCTGCTCCTGGTATGATTTCGCCTCCGAGATCATCCGCCTGTCCGGTGTGGACGCCACCGTGGCTCCCTGCACTAGCGCCGAGTACAAGGAAAAGCACCCGGAAAGCGCCGACCGCCCCAAGTGGAGCGCCCTGGACAACCGGATGCTCCGCTGCACCGTCGGCAACGAGGTGCGCGATTGGAAAGCTGCCCTGGCCTGCTTCTTTGAGCACTGGGATGGCGAGAATGGCATGAAGTAATAAGATGAACGTCCTAGCCCTCTCAGGCCGCCTATCGGCGTCCAGCTGTTCCCCTTTTTGGCTTTGCCATTTTCCCCCGACCGGGGGAAATCTTTCCCAAAGGGGGAGCCCTTGGCAAAAAGATAAACTTTGCGTGGACTGCCAAGGCCTCTCACTTTGAAAGACTCCCCCGGCCGGGGGAGGTGGCACGAAAGTGCCAGAAGGGGGCAAGATGGCATTGCGAAGCAATGACGGAAGAGGGCAAGGATACGAACAATCAGAAAGGAGTACCTATGAAGATCATTGTGGATATGATGGGCGGCGACAACGCCCCGCTGGCGGTGCTGGAGGGTACGGCCGCCGCGGTCAAGGAGTACGGCGTGGAGGTCATCGGCGTGGGCGATGAGGCACTGGTCCGCAAGACCGCTGCCGAGCACAACATTCCGCTGGACGGCATCACCCTGCACAACTGCACCGAGACCATTGAGATGTGTGATGAACCCGCCAGGGCCATCCGCTCCAAGAAAGATTCCTCCATTGTGGTGGGTCTCAACATGCTGAAAAACGGCGAGGGCGACGCGTTCGTCTCCGCCGGCAGCACGGGTGCCCTGCATGTGGGCGCCAGCCTCATCGTGCGCACCCTGCGGGGCGTCAAGCGCCCGGCACTGGCTACCATGGTGCCCGCCAAAAAGCAGGCCTACCTGCTGCTGGACTGCGGTGCCAATGTGGAGTGCCGCCCCGAGATGCTGGCCGCCTTTGCCGTGATGGGCAGCTGCTATGTCAACAAGGTGGAGGGCCGCCAGAACCCCACGGTGGCGCTGGCCAACAACGGTGCCGAGGAGAGCAAGGGCACCCCGATGCTGAAAGAAGCGCATCAGCTGCTGAAAGTGACCCCGGGCGTGAATTTTGTGGGCAACATCGAGCCCCGGGACGTGCCCAACGGGGAAGTGGACGTGGTGGTCTGTGATGGCTTTACGGGCAATGTCATCCTCAAGCTGACCGAGGGCGTGGCCAAGATGCTGCTGGGGATGCTCAAGCAGATGTTCCTGGCAAACCTGGGCGGCAAGCTGGCTTACCTGCTGCTCAAGGGCGGCGTGAGCGACCTCAAGCACCAGATGGACAGCGAGGAGTACGGCGGTGCCCCGTTCCTGGGGGCCAAGCAGCCCGTCATCAAGGCCCACGGTTCCTCCAAGGCCAAGGGCATCAAGAACGCCATCCGTCAGGCAAAGATCTGTGTGGAGAACGACCTGTGCGGCACCATGCAGGCAGCACTCGATGAGTTGAAACCCTCTCAGTCTGCCTGACGGCGGCCAGCTCCCCGGATCGGGGAGCCCTTGGCAAAAAGATTTTGTTTTATGTGATCGCCATGTGTTTGCCGAAAAACGGAACGACATAAGGGAGTAATAAAATCTATGAGTCATCAATTGGAAACCATCATCGGCTATAAATTCAAGAATCCGGAGCTGCTGGAAACGGCCCTTACCCACACCAGCTATGCCAACGAGAGCCGGGTGCCTGTCAGGCACAACGAGCGGCTGGAGTTTCTGGGCGACAGCGTGCTGCAGATCGTCTCGGCGGATTATCTGTTCCATGCCTACGCCGACCGCCCCGAGGGCGATCTGACCCGCATCCGGTCCAGCCTCGTCAGCGAGGGGGCGCTGTTCCAGTTCGCGCAGGAGATCAACCTGGGCGAGTACCTGCGCCTGGGCCGCGGCGAGGAGCGCTGCGGCGGCCGCACCCGCCCCAGCG
>OFMN01001980.1_pt1 | contig 11875 bp, 10 predicted proteins | sample 1541791 | NCBI WGS metagenome assembly OFMN01 (sample SAMN04209248, study PRJEB22552) | human gut metagenome | biome: gut; material: feces | host: Homo sapiens | place: USA: Oklahoma
TGTCAGCTTCGCTGACCAGAATCACGCGCCAAGTCTCACGGACGTTCGACTTGAAAATTGGTTCATTTTTATACAAAAACAAGTCCTTCTGTATATTCATTTTGAAATACGCCGCCGCGCTTTATCCGCACCGTCTGGTATAAATGCGAGGCGTACACCTCCTGCTCCAGCAGCGCGAGCGCCGACGGGGCGAGGCTCTGGGCGGCATCTGCCATTTTAGTGATGAGGGGGATGCTGCTTTTTTTATGCAGACAGGAGAGCAGAGGGCTGCTCTGCCTGCGAAAACCGAGAATCCGTGCATAGAGTGCATAGCCCTCGTCCTTCCACCGGGAAATATCTTCCTCGCGCATACCGAGTACCAGATGCAGAAGCGCACGGCTGACACGCGTGTAGGTAAGCTGGCGCGTCTTTAACGCCTGAATCCGTTCTTCAAAAGAGAGAGGAAAGTAAGGTGGTTTTGTAAGGCGGGCGGCAAGCTCCGGAGAGAGATCTGCGATAGAGAATGTCGCCTGCATCTGTAAAACAGTAGCATTCAAAAGCCCTGAAAAATCATCCACAAAAACTGGAACCGCACCTGTATATGCGGGATGTGTTACGGCTGGCAAGTGAGATGCCAGAATATCGAGCAAATCTTTGTCTTTTGAAAGTGAGTTTCGAATTATCCCGCGAATTGCCGAAGCCGATGGAAAGTTAGCATCTGCCAGTGTATCCTCATGATATCCGCTTCCCTCCCGCGAAATTGTATAAAATTCCATCGGGCTGTGCAGATCTTCCGCCGCCCGCAGATATTCAATCCCAAGGATATTATTAGGGGAGTTTAAAATGGAAGACCATATATGAGAGTTCGACACATCTGTATTTGCGTGAAAATCTTCCACATTTTCAACTCTTGTCCCGCCCGCCTGTGTTTCTCCCAGCGCCTTCGCCCGTGCCTGCGGATAAGTCAGTCCCGCCTTCAACCCTTTCCGCAGCCGTTCCTGAAATTCCGCCGATTCATGATTCAGCGCATAAGCAGCCTGCTTAAGGATTTCAATCTGCCCGCATTCACTGCCGAACACAACGGCATCCACACCGATCGCCGACAGAAGCGCAACCCCATAGGCGGCAAATTCATGCGCCGAGGCGGTGGAGAAGGCGGCCGGTATCTCAAGTACCAGGTCAGCACCGGCTAGAAGGGCGGTTTTCGTGCGGAGATATTTATCAAAGATGGCGGGTTCGCCGCGCTGGACGAAGCTGCCGCTCATCAGGACGACACAGTAGTCCGCGCCGGTCAGTTCCCTTGCCTGCTGCATATGATACAGATGTCCGGCATGGAACGGGTTATATTCGGTGATTAAACCAACGATTTTCATAAATTTCAATCCTGTTTTTTGCATTTTTGCGAAGAATTTTGTAGCAGCCTTTTATTATAAAAGTAAAAATAGAAGACTGTTGCTGTTGCGGCAGAAAAATCTGTAAAAAATAGCAGCCATTTTCTGCTTCATTTACATTATATAGTGGAAGTGCGGGAGCGTAAAGGGCAAATTATAGTGCATCTTGTTAAAAATTTAATTAATCAAAAATTTAAAAATCGCTCTTGTATACAATAAACAACTGGTATATAATGTTAGCAGTAATAGACACACACTTATGAAAGGGGTTTTATAACCATGGCATTTATTGACAAAATTAAGGAAAGAGCAAAAGCAGACAAAAAAACCATCGTTCTTCCAGAGTCAATGGACAAGAGAACATACGAGGCAGCTGAGAAAATTCTGAAAGAGGGTATCGCAAACCTGATCATCATCGGTACTCCGGAAGAGATTGAGAAAAACGGCAAAGGCTTCGACATTTCCGGTGCCACCATCGTTGACCCGTACAATGATCCGAATAAGCAGAAATACATCGACAAGTTCGTTGAATTAAGAGGCAAAAAAGGTGTTACTCCGGAAGTCGCAAAAGAGCAGATGGAGAAAGACTATATGTACTATGCTTGCCTGATGTGCAAGTGCGGCGATGCTGACGGCGCTGTATCTGGTGCATGCCATTCTACCGGCAACACCATTCGTCCGGCTCTGCAGCTTCTGAAGACCAAACCGGGTATCAGCTCTGTATCTGGCTTCTTCCTGATGGAAGTTCCGGATTGCGAGTTCGGTGAGAACGGTCTGTTCGTATTCGCTGACTGTGCAGTAAACACTGACTTCGATTCCAACAAGCTGGCTGAGATCGCTGGTCTGTCCGCAGAGAGCTTCAAGATGCTGGTTGGCGCAGAGCCGAAGGTAGCTATGCTGTCCTATTCTTCTATGGGTTCCGCTAAACATGATGATGTTACCAAGGTAGCAGATGCAGTTAAGATTGCTCATGAGAAGTTCCCGGAACTGAAACTGGATGGCGAGCTTCAGCTTGATGCAGCACTGGTTCCGTCTGTAGGCGAGGCTAAGGCACCGGGCAGCTCCGTAGCTGGACATGCTAACACCTTAGTATTCCCGTCCCTGGAAGCAGGCAACATTGGTTACAAACTGGTTCAGAGACTTGCAAAAGCTGGCGCTTATGGTCCGGTTCTTCAGGGTCTGTCCATGCCGGTAAACGATCTGTCCAGAGGATGCTTCGCAGACGATATCGTAGGCGTAGTAGCTATCACAGCTGTACAGGCTCAGCAGGCATAATTAATACCAATTGGAATCAAATGGATGGAGAACTGGCACCGCGTCAGAGAATCTTAAATCCGTTTAATTAAGAATTAAAAGTGATAATTACAGTTCAGCCCGGTATTCATACATAATCCTGCAGTTCACAACAGGGCAGTGCAGACGTTTTTGCAGATGCTTCCGTGTGAACCGCATATAGAGAATACCTGCGGCTGAATTGTGATGTTATAAAGAAAGGAATCTATTACCATGAATATTTTAGTTATTAACTGCGGAAGTTCTTCCTTAAAGTATCAGTTAATCAACTCTGAGACAGAGGGCGTTCTGGCTAAGGGTCTTTGCGAGAGAATCGGTATCGACGGTATGCTGACTTACCAGCCGGAGGGCGGCGAAAAAGAGAAATCTGAGATCGCTATGCCAACCCATACAGAGGCTATCAACGCAGTTCTGGCAGCCCTGACTAACGAGAAGAGCGGCGTTATCAAGAGCCTGTCTGAGGTAGGTGCAGTTGGACATCGTGTCGTACACGGCGGCGAGAAATTTACTTCTTCCTGCTTAATCAACGACGAGTCCATGAAAGCGATCGAAGAGTGCAACGATCTGGCACCGCTTCACAACCCGGCAAACCTGATCGGTATCCGTGCCTGCCAGGAACTTATGCCAGGCGTACCGATGGTAGCTGTATTTGATACCGCTTTTCATCAGACCATGCCGGATGTTGCTTACACCTACGGTATTCCGTATGAATACTATGAGAAATACAAAGTTAGACGTTACGGCTTCCATGGTACTTCCCACAGCTACGTATCTAAGAGAACCGCTGAGATCGTTGGAAAACCGTATGATCAGATGAAGATCATCGTTTGCCACCTGGGTAACGGCGCCAGCATCTCCGCTGTAAACTGCGGCAAATCTGTAGACACCAGCATGGGTCTGACTCCACTGGAAGGTCTGGTTATGGGAACACGTTCTGGTGACCTCGATCCGGCTATCATCGATTTCGTAGGTAAAAAAGAAGGTCTGTCCCTGGATGAGATGAACGAAGTCCTGAATAAGAAATCCGGTATGCTCGGTATCTCCGGCGTATCCAGCGATGGTCGTGATCTGGAAGCAGCAGCTGAGACTGGCAACAAGAGAGCACAGCTGGCCCTGGACGTATTCGACTACCGCGTAATCAAATATATCGGTGCATACGCAGCAGCTATGAACGGTGTAGATGCAATCGCATTTACCGCTGGTATCGGCGAGAACAACATCAAGATGAGAAAAGATGTTTGCAGCAGCCTGACCTACTTAGGCGTTAAACTGGATGAGGAGAAGAACAACGTAAGAGGTGAGGAGAGAATCATCTCTGCTGACGACTCCAAGGTTCAGGTTCTCCTGGTTCCGACCAACGAAGAGCTGGCTATCGCCCGCGAGACTCTTGCACTGGTAAAATAATTAAATATGAATTAAAATTTGCAAAAATATGTAAAATTAATCATTGACAAACGCGCTCGACCTTTGTATAATATCAAAGTGCGTATTAGGAGATTAGTATGCTGATTCATTTATCGGAACTTTTTAACTGCGAGGGTAGAAAGAAAGTCTATACAGTCGAGACTGCGCTGGACTCTGTTGATTTTGACGGAGAGACGTTTCAGATTGAGAAGGCTGAGCCTTTTGAACTGGAACTGATGGCTAAGACACGGCATAAGTATACGATGAGTGGTCATGCGACGCTGACGGTGGGAGGTCACTGTGCGCGTTGTCTGGAGCCAGTATCTTTCGACTGCGAACTGGATTTTGGACGAGAGTTTGAGGTGCAGGACGGTCAGGAGGAGAGTTTAGATGATGAACCCTTTATGAAGGGGTACAATCTGGATGTAGACCAGTTGGTTTGCAACGAACTGCTACTGAGCTTGCCTATGAAAGTCCTGTGCAGAGAAGACTGCAAGGGGATTTGCAATAGATGTGGTACAAATCTTAATCTTCGGACTTGTACCTGTGACACTAGGTCGCTCGATCCAAGGATGTCGGTTATCCAGGAGATATTCAATGAATTTAAGGAGGTGTAACCATGTCTATCTGTCCTAAGAACAAATCTTCCAAAGCAAGAAGAGACAGCCGCAGAGCTAACTGGAAAATGAGTGCTCCGAACTTAGTAAAGTGCAGCAAGTGCGGTGCTCTGATGATGCCTCACAGAGTGTGCAAAGCTTGCGGAAGCTACAACAAGAAAGAAATCGTTAAAGTAGAAGACTAATTCAATACTTTAATATCAGGGGTTAGGTCGTAAAGACCTAACCCTTATGTACAAGCCAATATCCTACTTGCATAATATGTATTAGGGATAAGTCTGCAAGAGCACTTTGATTGCTTTTGTAGTTGTAAAATATCTTTCATTTTCTTATTTAAATGCGTTGCAAGTTATTTTTAGCGGAATGGTTTTATTTTTTTATTATACAAACCCACTAAAACAGTCGGAAAGATGGATTTAACACATTACTCCCACAAAGAAAATGAAATGAAAACAGACGGAGGAGTTATGACAAACGAGACGAAAAAGTATGCGGAAACGTATGGAGGAATGGCAGGAGCAGTTCTCCCGCTGATTATCATGATGGGAACGATGATCTTCATGGTTGCCTTTGGAATGCGTTCTACCAAAAATTTCTGGTCGGCTGGTTATTTTGCTGTTTTGGCTGGATTTCTTGTATATAAGGATAAGAAAGCATTTCAGAAAGCGCTGATCGACGGCGTGCGCGACAATATTTTTGCATTTATGATCGCCTGTTTCTTATTTGCGGGCGTGATGTCGAAGATTCTGACAGCGTCGCATCTGATCGAAGCACTTTTATATGTAATGACAAAGATCAACATGTCACCGGCACTGATGCCGATCATCTGTTTCTTTATCTGTGTGGTGCTTTCCAGTGCAACCGGCAGTGCGGCGGGTGCGTTAAATACAGCCGGACCTCTTCTGATTCCGCTTTCCGTCGGAATGGGCTGTAATGTCAACCTGATCTGCGGTGCGATTCTGGCAGGCAGCTGTTTCGGTGATAACCTCGCACCGATCTCGGACACGACGATTGCATCCTCTCTGTCCCAGGAGGTCGATGTCATGAAGGTTGTCCGTTCCCGTTTTAAATATGCACTGATCGCAGGTGCTATTTCTGTGGTTGGCTATCTGGTATTTGGCTTTATGGATGCTGGAAATGGTGTTTCTGCTGAGATGGCGGCGGTTGACGCAACCTACGCTTCCAGCATCGTATTCCTGATTATCCCGGTTCTGGTGGTTGTGCTGATGCTGCGTGGCAGCGGACTCTTTACTTCTCTGTTAGTCAGTGAGATGGCTGGTTTTGTTTTACTCTTTGCATTTGGTTATCTGACACCGGCAGAGCTGGTTGCGAAAGACGGTCTGATTGCGAATGCGTTTGACGGTATGTTAAGTTCCATCATTTTCATCCTGTTTATCTTCGTTATGGTCAGCCTGATCAGCGAGGCAGGTGTGCTGGATGCGATTCTTGTATGGATGCGTAAATATGCGAAATCTGAGAAGTCGGCAGAAATTGCAGCCGGTGCGATGGTCAGCGTCATGGGTATCGTCATCAGCAGCGGTACTTCCGCCATTTCTTTCTGTGGTCCGATCATCCGCAAGCTGCTCCGCCCATTCAAAATTGACCGTGCCCGTGCGGCTAACTTCCTGGATGGTCTTGGATGTGGCGTCGGCTATCTGGTTCCGACAAATCCGGGATGCCTGAACCTGGCGGCGATCGCGGTTGCCAGCGGCGTTGTGTCCGAGGGCTATAACGCGGTATCTTTTGTCGGCTACAACTTCCACAGCATGGCGCTGACGCTGGTTTTCTGGTTTGCAATTCTCTCTGGATGGGGAATGAGGCATGAGACAGACGAAGAGCTGGCGGCAGATGGAGTCGTGATTGAAGACGGCAATTCTGGGAAATAAAAAAGAATAGATTTTTGGCGTACATACATGACAGACGATAAAAAAGAATTTATAATAGAGTCTGTGTGAGAAAAAGAACAACTGTGCTATATCACCTGCATGGAAGCCTATTGTATATGGGAAAATCAGGTATATAGCATGCTTGCTATAGAAGAGAGGTTCAAATACGTGGGAACAGCAGAAAAATATTTAGATGCTGCGAAGGCAGCCATGAATTTTATCAACACAAGAAAGAGAACGGATGAGGAAGGTATCTACTGGACGCTTGCAGATGCGGCGGCGGGAAAGCCGAGCTATTATGACGAAATATGCATGTACGCAGGTGCTTCGGGCATTATCTGTTTTCTTCTGTCTCTGTATGAAGATACGCAGGATGCGGCATATCTGGATGAGGCGAAAGAAGCGGGCTGTTATCTGGAATACCGTTGGAGAAAGAGACGCGAACTGAAACGCAATTTCTCCCCGTATGCATTTTCAACCGGATGGGGCGGCGCCTCGTTTGCCTTGCTTCAGATGTATCTTGTAACGAAGGACGAACATTACCGCACGCTGGTAGAGGAGATTCTCGACCAGGCGGTTCGGGATGCAATCCCGGTCAAAGAAGGCGAGGGCTATTACTGGTCCACATATCCGGGCATCGTCGGAACCGCGGGAACCATTCTCGTTATCTTAAATGCGGCTGAGAAATTGGGACGCGAGGACTGGAAGGAGTTTGCGGTCAAAGCAGGACGCTATTTCCTGACAAGGGGACGCGATATGGGAAATGGAATGATCTGCTACACGGGCGTCGATCCGACTTACTTTGGCGCTGGAAAAGATTATATCGACCCGAATTTCCCGATGGGAACCGGCGGAATCGGATTCCTGATGCTGAAGCTTTACGAAGTCAGCGGAAAGGAGGAATTTCTGGATGCGGTCAAGGGCGTGCCGGAGTATATGGACACGGTGGCAGTCAAGATGCGTGCTGGAAAATTGCTTCCGCATGCGCTCCCGGATCGTCCGGATCTCTTTTATCTGGGCTACTGCCACGGACCGGCAGGAACCAACCGTTTCTACTATGAGCTGTACAAATTCAGCGGCGATGCGAAATACCGCCATGAGATCGAGGAGCTTGTCAAAGGACTTGAGGCGACCGGTGCACCGGAGAAACGTTCGGCTGGATACTGGAATACGGAAAATATCTGCTGCGGAACCGCGGGTCTCTTAAATATGTACTTGGGACTCTGGGCGGCATTTGGCGAAGAGCACGATCTGGAGTATGCGAGACGCTGTGCAAAGGTGCTGATGGATACGGCGGTCTTCGAAGATGGTGCGGACGGCGGACAGGCAAGCTGGAAATTTGCGCTTGACCGCGTAGCACCGGAACGCCTGAGCACGCCGATTGGTTTTCTCGACGGTGCGGCAGGTATCGGTTCGGTTCTCCTTCAGATGGCGCGGGCAGAGCGCGGCGATTTCCATACGGTAAGAGCGGTGGATGATCCGTTCCCGGAGAGAAGGTTAGAGAAGTAAAATGGCTGTTCAGGCAGAGGTGCTGTTTGTGGGCAGTATATTTGAATGTGTTTGAAATAAAAAGTGTTGTGAGATAGTTGCTGTTCACGTATGCGTGTACAGTAACTGAGATACTATGTAGATGGCGGTGTTGTATGCAAAAAGGTGTACAATGCCGCTATTTTTTGTTAATATAGAGAAGAAGGAAAAAAGAGGGATAATGTTTTATGAATATCACGTTAGGAGGTTTTACATATGAAAAAGGGAAAATATTTACTTTTGACCGTCACAGCCGCCGCGCTTCTGGCGGCGATCCCATTTCAGGCATTTGCGTCGAAGGATACGGAGGACCGCAGCCCGGTTGGCTCGATCGGCTTAAATGTTTCGTCCTCGATCCATGTCGGTGATGAGAGTTCAGATGTGGATGTTTCGCTCGATTTCGGTGACTGCGATATTTCCAATGTTGATGTGATCAACGAGCCGTCCGGCAAATGGGTGGACAAGGATAAGCCAAAGCTGGAGGTTACTCTGGAGGCGGACGATGATTATTATTTTAAATCTGGTTATGCGAAAAAGAATGTGACTCTGAGCGGTGACAGTGCGACGGTTACTTCCATCAAGCGCAAGGGCGATGAGGAACTCCGGGTCGTGATCACCCTGAAAGCTTTAAAAGGAACCTCCAGTGATTACAGCCTGGATGTTGATGAGGCAGAGTGGGATCAGATGGATGGCGTTGCAGAGTGGAACGGCAGTGAGGATGCGAAATACTATGAGCTGCGCGTTTACCGGGATGAGAAATTTTTAAGTACGGTAAAACCGGGAAAAGAAACGAAATACAATCTTGGACGTTATCTTACGCAGGCGGGAACCTACACGTTTGATGTGCGCGCGGTTTACAGCGATTCACGGCACGGCGAATGGCAGACATCGGATTCCTTCACAATCACGGCGGAGCAGGCGCAGGAAATTCAGAAGACGCTTGTATTCAAGGAAGCAGGCAGCGGTCCGGCAGCCGGTGCGTGGGAACAGGATGCGCTTGGATATAAGTACCGCAATTCCGATGGAAGCTATGTGACCAATAACTGGCAGCAGATCGGCGGTGTGTGGTATTTCTTCGATGAAAATGCATATTGCAAGACGAATACCTGGGTGTTCTGGAATGGAAAATGGTATTATCTGGATGTAAACGGCGCGATGTTAGTTAATACGACGACGCCGGACGGCAAGCAGGTCGGGGAAGATGGGGCGCTTCTGTAAAATTTTTAAGAAACAATTTTGATGAAAATCCGTCAGGGAAGATGGAGACAGAATTGTAAAATAGATGTGAGAAGAGGCAGATTGCACGGAATATGCGGTCTGTCTCTTTTACATTTAAAAACAGAGAAAAATAAAGAGAATATTTGCAAAGAGAACGATGATAGAATGAAAATACATACATGAAAAGAGTGCTGAAGGACAAGCTGGCAGTTATTTCTGGTGGAATAAAAAAATTAACAAAAAGAATACTTGCATATTGTGAAATAAGTAGTAAGATAGAGGTGGTATCTCATGACTGCCTATTTTTTAACAATCTAGGGGAAGGGGCGGTCTGAGAAGAGACTGCAAGGGGTTCTAAGCCAGTATGGAGGATGGCAAAAAAAGGACTGACAAAGGAGGGGCACAAAGATGGCAGCACAAATTTTGGCTGTGATTATTTTTATTGTAATGTTTGGACTTATCATCTGGGATCACATTGAGAGGCATATCGTATCGCTCGGATGCGGGCTTCTGACGCTGGTGCTGGTGTTTGGCGTCTGTATGCACAGTGAGGTGGCAGCGGCGGAGACACTGAGCCTGCGTAGCTTCATGGTTCCGAACTTCTGGTTTCAGACCGAGGCGGCGGCAGAGTCCTCGAGCGGCATCAACTGGGCGACGATTCTTTTTATTGCCGGTATGATGCTGATGGTGGAGGGCATGGAGCGCGCGGGATTTTTCCGGTGGCTGTGCCTGACAATCGCCAAGGCGGTACATTATAAGACGATCCCGATTTTTATTTCATTTATGCTGATGTCGGCGTTTCTGGCGATGTTTATCGACAGTATTACCGTTATTCTTTTTTTGGCAGCGGTCACGGTAGAGCTGGCGCATCTTCTGCATTTTGATCCGATTCCGATGATCATTTCAGAGATCTTCTGTTCGAATCTGGGCGGCTCTGCGACGATGTGCGGCGATCCGCCGAATATCATCATCGGAACCTCGCTCGGATATTCATTTAAAGATTTTATTTTAAATACAGGTATGATGGCGGGGGTTTCGCTGATTTTTGTCGTGCTGTTTTTCTATTTTTCCTTTAGGAAAGAATTAAAGGCGAGTGAAAAGCATGACGAAGCGGTTACATATCCATCCCCACAGGAGGCGATCGCGGATCAGAAACGGTTTGTGGTCAGTGTGGTGATCTTTGCGGCGGCGATCGTGATGCTGGTGACGCATGCACAGACGGGACTGACAGTTGCGACGATCGGCGTATTTATCGGTGCTTTTTCGTTGCTGGCATCCGGCGGTGAGGCGCTCAGCATGATTAAGAAGCTTGACTATAAGACGCTGCTATTCTTCATTGGTCTTTTTGTCGTGGTCGGCGGCATGGAGCAGACGGGCGTCCTAAATTCTTTAGCAGGGATCATTGACGCAGTCAGTGGAAATAATGTAAAATGGGTAGTAGCGATTGTGCTGTGGCTGTCGGCGCTTGCGAGTGCATTTGTGGACAATATCCCATTTGCGGCGACGATGATCCCGGTTATCCGGAGTCTGGCGCAGGCAGGCGGCATGGATCTCTCGGTTCTGGCGTGGGCGCTTTCGATGGGTACGGATATTGGCGGCTGCGGAACTCCGATCGGAGCCTCGGCAAACGTAGTTGGTATCTCAGTGGCAGCGAAAAACGGACATTTTATCGGCTGGGGGAAATATTGCCGGTATGCAGCTCCGGCGACGGTGCTGGTAATCCTGATTTCCATGGTTTGTATATATGCGAGATACTTTTAAGGGGGCTTTTATATGGAGGAGAGGAAAAACAGAGTGATCATCTCGGTCAGCAGACAGTTTGGCAGCGGCGGACACAAGATAGCGGAAGCGCTGGCAGAGCATTTTGAACTTCCGATTTATGATCATAGGATGCTGGACAGTATTGCCAAGGAAAAGGGTGTGGATCCGCGTGTGCTGGAAAAATACGACGAGAAGCCGCTAAACCGTTTTCTGGCGCGCAATGTCAGCGGATTTTCAAGCTCTCTGGAGAACAATCTGGCGCAGATGCAGTTCAGTTACCTGAAAGACAAGGCCGATTCGGGGGAATCGTTTGTGGTAGTTGGACGATGTGCGGAGACGGTTTTAAAGGAATATGACGGACTGATCACGATCTTTGTGCTGGGCGATGAGGAAACACGGGTGAAGAGAATTGAGCAGCTGCACGGACTTTCAGAGGACGAGGCGAAACGCCTGGTAAAGACGAAGGACTGGCGGCGGAAATCCTACCACAACTGTTACAGCCGCGGACGCTGGGGGGATTCCAGAAATTATGACCTTTCGATCAACAGCAGCCGGCTGGGAATTGAGGGAACGACGAAGATGCTGGAGGAGTATGTGCAGGCGCGGATGGACGCGATGCAGAAATAAAATAATAGAGATATCGAAGGAAAAGAGAAAGGGGAACGTGTGCATAGGCGGCGCACGTCCCCCTTTTCCTGCCGAGGTGTTATACTGTTACTGTTCCCGGGTGGGCACTTTTGGAAGCGAAAGTGCCGTAAGAAAACGTGGTGGCAGCAGGAATTTGCCGTATTTAAATGCG
>OFMN01001983.1_pt1 | contig 11836 bp, 14 predicted proteins | sample 1541791 | NCBI WGS metagenome assembly OFMN01 (sample SAMN04209248, study PRJEB22552) | human gut metagenome | biome: gut; material: feces | host: Homo sapiens | place: USA: Oklahoma
CTGCTGGTTGCGATCAAAATACATATCAAGTATCTGTTCCTGTGTGTACATTTTCTGCAAACCTCCCTTCTATATATTATGTAGGAATTTGTTTGGTGGGGGTTACATTTCATCATTAATTCTTTAAAATTTCCATTATGTAAACTTTAAGCCTAGCCTCTAGGAAATAAAGCTTATAGTGCTGAATAATTGAATTGTATCATATTTCGTCTTAGTTTAAATATCAAAAAAGGAAGATTCTCCTTAGAATCTTCCTCATATGAATTCAAATAGTAATATTTAATTGTTCTTCTTTGTCATAACCAGTGCAACTACCGCAAGAACTGCATTTATCAGGCACCAGCCTGCCCATATAGCCAGATCCGAAAAACTTCCATAACCCGCAAATCCGATAATTGCCGCCAATCCAAAGAGTACTATGAGTGCGATATTCCCACCCTTGCCTAACGATTTTCTCGTAGCGATTGAAACAATTCCACCTGCAAGCATAAGAATTGCCACAATTATTCCTGCACTTCCCGATGCCTCACCATTGGCCTCCAATGCATTAGATACTCCTGCAGCGCATGACTGAAATGATACAAAAACAAATAAAATTATTGATAAAATACCTGAAACTAATTTCCAAACCTTCATGATGAATTTCTCCTATCTATTTAAATATTGCGTAGCTCTACTGTTTAATAATCATACTTTCATATGATGTTTAAATTATTTACTGTGCCGTAAATGTTATCGCATCTGAATCCGCTATTGTATCGTAGCTCTCAGCATTGTATATATGGAATTTAAGCTCCACCTGATCAACCGACGTGATTCCGTTTGCCTCAAGATCACTTGACATAATGGTTATATCATCTATCGACTTCTTTCCGTCATAGACTGTGGTTGAAAACAGCGGTGTCATCATATATCCATTGATAGACATGTTGTCCACGTTTATTCCGACATTCTGACCTGAGGTGTTTTCGATGTAAAGTAAAATTGCTGTTCCCCAGAAGGAATTTTCATCAACTGTTTTTCCAACAATCCTTACACCATTTGCATTGTAAAGCTCCTGTCCCTCATCGTTTGGTGTCGTATCCATGTTTGCAAATTCAGAGGTCTCAAGCTTTGAATATACATTCTTGAAAAGATTATCCCAGTTTGAATCGTATGCGTGGAAATACATCTCAATTTGTCCTACTGTATCTATTCCGGCTGCTTTAAGCTCTGTTGACGATAAATACATAACCTCATTCGACTTCTTTCCTGCCGCAACATCCGCGCTGAACAGATCTGTGATCATATAATCGTTCACGATAAGTGCATCACAGCCTATTGTATAGTCCTTGGCCGAATTATTTTCAACCAGAAGCTTAATTCCATCTCCCCATATGCTGTCCGTCACATATTCAGTCGCAGTTATTTTGATGCCATCCTGGTCTACAAGCACCTGCTCATTGATGCTCTCATCTGCTGATGCCTGATCTGCGCCGCCTCCATTAGTTCCGCTGCTCTCTGCGCCTCCACCGGCCTCTGTTGCGCTTCCCGGTGCAACTATGCTCTTTTTTTGCCCTGTATCCGAGCTGCATCCCAATAATGTAAAAGTGATTGCTGTGATACTCAGTACAAGAGCCAGTAAATTAGTTCTTTTTTTCATGGTTAAGTCCTCCTCTGTAAATTATGGGACTATTATACCATCACAGTATGAATACCGTTCTCCCCGCAGCGGTGGTAAAATTATATTCTAAACCTACTCCTGCACACCACTTGTCCTGAGCATTTCCATGCCATTTTTGCTAAGTAATTCATTCACCTCTATAATTCCACCCGGACGGTCCTTAAAAATAAGCATAAGAAGAGCATCTCTCGGGATTTTTGCATAAAGCTGCGGCATCTCGTATTTTCTCAAGGCTCTCTGGGTCTGCTCTAATGTAAGCTCTGCAGCATAACATATCCTTAAGATAATATCCCTCTGCCTGGTATGTTTTTCGCCTGACAGAAGCTTGTAGCCGTATTTTTCCGGAATATCAGCCTTCAAAAACACCATCTGCTGTGTTATTCTCTTTTCCTTAAGCAAATCCTTTATGTACTCCGAAAATGCATTTTGCTCCGGATCCATGCTGCCTTTCTGCTCAACACAAAATTTGTCAAAATCAGATATATGAGTTTTTCCAAGGATATCATCCAATTCTTTTGTATTTTTTTGCTTCATAAATTTCTCCTATCTGTTATACTTGTACTTGTAACTATTCCTACCTCATTAGCGATACCTGAAAGGATACATGCACCATGAGCGATTACAAAATAATCTCAGCCTTAAATGAAGAGCACAAGGTTTATCTGGTTCAATCTGCGCTTTCCGGCAATATTTATGTCCAAAAAATCCTTGATGTATACAATATCCGCGTGTACGAATACCTTTATCGCAATCCTGTGGCCGGTATCCCACGCATTATCAATTACTATGAAGATAGCAACCAGCTTATCGTAATCGAAGAATATATAAGCGGAACCTCCCTGCAGGAAAAAATAGACAACTCTGACCTTAGTGTTTCCGATATCAGAAGCTACATGATTATGCTCTGCAATATACTTGAAGCTCTGCACTCGATGACTCCGCCTATAATCCATCGCGATATAAAGCCGTCAAATATCATAATCACCAGTTATAACTATGCCATGCTTTTAGATTTCAATGCTGCAAAACAGTTTTCCGGACAACACGAGTCTGATACCGTGCTGATTGGCACTCCCGGATATGCAGCTCCCGAGCAATATGGCTTTGGTTCTTCATCTCCAAAAACAGACATATATTCCCTCGGCGTTGTATTGCGCGAAATGCTTGGCAGCATCACTCCGGTTCCCGACATTGCTCCAATTTTGCACCGGCTTAACCTGATTGCAGAAAGATGTACTCAGATGACACCAGCCGCAAGATACCAGTCTGTGGCAGAGTTAAAAAATGCCGTATCGCAGTCATATTATCCTGCGCAGCACAGCACTTCTGCTGCCGGTAATTCAAGTCAATATGCACATCAGAACCATGATAATGCAGCCAATGCCGATACTGCTAAACGAGATATCCACGACAGTGCTTCCCGTTTCCTCCCACCCGGATTTCGCACGAGAACTCCATGGAAAATGCTGCTATCCTCAGTCGCATATCTGTTCATAATATGGCTTTGCCTGACATTGGAAATAGAAAATACTTACGGAGCAAAGCTGTGGCTTGAAAGGATTTTTTGCCTTGGTATGTTCATATTTGCAATTTTCTGTGGCTTTAACTATCTCAATGTACAAAATATACTGCCACTTTGCAAGAGCAAAAACCGCTTCCTGCACTATGTCGGCATAATACTGCTTGATGTGGCAGTGATTTTTGCTCTATTTGTGATTATGTTCATTATAGAATCTGTTGCATTCCCTATAAAATGATTTTTTATATCATAGCACATAAAAATAAGCCATGTTCTCACCGCTGTGGTGGTAACATGGCTTATATATTATTTTTTCAGTTGATTTTGTTAATATCTTTTCTTTTTGTTCATCTGTCCACTCATAATCATAAGTCTCATTAATTACTTAGTTTTATCTGAATAATTCCAGCGTCCACTATATCACCAATTTCATAATTTTCCACATCAACTACTATTATTTTAATGGCCACTGTTTTGTAAGCCTTATGCTGTGTATACAACTATGAAATCTCCAAAACTACTATCAATAAATAATGACTTTACTCTTTACGATAAAAATCGGTGATTATTATATAAGCGTGCGCAATTTCTTTACAAATTTGCTTAGAAGTAAAAAGCTCATGGCAAAAAATCACCATTAAATAGGACTAGCATTGATTGGTTTCAGTATATATCTTTTTATATATTCATTCAGATAAAATGTTGAAATGAGCTACTATAAACAAAATACCTTATGGTCATTGTGAAGCTAGATGTAACATATATTTAAGAGTATTGAAATGTTATTCATCCTTATTAATATCAGCTATTCAGCAATGAAACCTCTTCCATACATGGATAAAAAAATATAGCCTGCCAAAATAAAGGCATTCATAAATTCCATTTTACGTTCATTTAAGAAATTCACAGTCATGTATTTTTACCGCTTTCGTGCAAAATGCCAACATCTCAATAAAATCGGCATCTATCATAAATTCTATAAAACAAGCAGTTTTTTGGTAAGAGATTATTATTGAAGCTGTAAAGCTGTGTTATATAATATAACCATATTGATTGCACTTAATAATACTATAGTTGTAAGTAAACTTCCTTCCAGTCCGAATGTTCCTCCACTAAATATTTCACAATTGCTGATTTTAAATATAAATATGCTTTGTGATTGTGCCATTCCCGATACATTAAAACCATAAATATTTCCTTGTATAAAATTCCACATGCTATGTATTGCACTAATGCCCCAAATATTTCCAGTTTTCAATAAATAGATTGACTCGAATATTCCAAATAATATCAAATTTAATAAAGCAAGTACTTGAAATCCATTATTGAAACCATGTGTTAATCCAAATAAAATAGAATTAACCATCACCGCTACAAATATGGTATTTTTTCTGATTATAGATATCATGAAAAATCCACGAAATACTAACTCTTCGTAAAATCCCTGCAACAAAAATCCGCCAAGAAATAAGAATATACTTTTTTTATCCAAATTCACATTGAATCCATTAAAAATAAAAGTATTGAAAAGAACTCCCATCCATACTAAGGCTGATATCAGCATGGCCCCTACACACGCACCTTTTATATACTGCTTGCATACATGTCTTTTCATAAAACCCATACTCATAAAAGTTCTTTTTTCAATGCAGCAACAATACAATACAACCAAACCAATTCCCAAAGCACATTCATATAATTGAATAATCATGGATATCTCTTCGTTAATCACCGACTTCTGAAATAATGCAGCTTTTATTGCCTCCCCCGCAAATACCATTATCAAATTTATAGGTGTAAGAACAGCCAAGAATTTCAATATTTCAATCCAAACCCTATTTCCTCTTCCTGTTTTTCTTACCTCATCAACCAATGTAATATTTTCCTGTTTATATAACATAACTTTTTCCTTTTATTCTGATATAAAAAAGTCACAGAACCCAGTAATATATCATTTTCATATCCCGACATTCGCATATTCGTTATATTATTTCCGCCGAAATACTTTATCATTCTTTTTTTGACAATGCACAAAGAGAAAGAATAAATGCAACGACAGCCCAAAAAACAACTACTATCAAATCTGACAGACTTATAGACTTCGCCAAAAATAACGCAGACCTTATTAAATTACTTATAGGAACAAATGGCAGCACATTATAAATATACATAGACCACTCCGGGAGTCTTTCCGCTGGATATGTTATCGGTGAAAAAAGCAGTCCACCTATCATAATTACCTGTGTTGCCAATGCCATTGCACTAGGTGGAAGCCAGTAGGCAATACAAAATCCGATACAAATCAATGTAAACTGTGTAAGCAATATAATCAGGCAACTTTGTCCCGTTATATTTAGATTTATATCAAAACGCAGTACCGAAGCAATACAACCCATAATCACGCCCGGAACTGATGCAATTCCCCATATGATAATATCTGCTAACAAAATAATGCTTCTTGAAACTGGAAGCGTTCTTTGATATTCAAATATCCCATTTTGTTTTGCCTCACTTACAATCTGTGGTGCTAAAACACATCCGACCGCAATCATGCCTAAAGTCAATGCCCCGGACGATAAATAAACAACCGATGTATCATCAAGCTGTGGAAGAAATAGTGCCATTCCACATATTATTGCAATCGCAAATGCAGCCTGTGCCACACTGAATACCGGCACCAGATATTTGTGTCTTATCAAGCTCCAAAATATCACTCCTTTAAGTTTTGTCAAATAAGATGCCTGCGGGTTTGATAATGTTTCTTTATTCTCCATCTATCATACCTCCATATTGCATATCCAATGTTGCAGATGTAAACTTATAATTCAAAACTTTTCCCTGTCTTATAAGCTCCATCAGCCAATTAACAGCATTTGAAACCTGATTTTCAGACAAGGTAAGAACCAACTGCATTTCATCTTCTTTATATTCACTGGTTTCGGCTTCCGGTAGATCGTGCAACTCGTCCGTATCATGCAGGGATACTATCATTACATTTGAAACGTAGTCATTACTAATAACAGCCGTAGAATCGTCACGAATTATACGACCTTTATTCAGTAAAATATATCTGTCTGTATACTGTTCAACTTCAAGTAGATTATGGGTGACAACAAAAATCATATGCCCCTCTTTTGCTAGTTTTCTCATATACTGCCATGTCAACTTACGTCTTATTGGATCAACATCATTTGTGGGCTCGTCAAGCAGAATTATGTCTGATGGGTATGCCACTGCCATTGCAAAAGAGGTCAGTCTCTGTAAACCACCGGATAATTTATTTCCTGCCTGGTCAGCCCACTGCTCAATATCCAAATCCTTTAACACTTGTTTTGTGCATAAATGCACCTGCTTTTCAGATACTCCTTTGATTCTCAAAATAGATTCTATGGACTGCCTTAGTGTTACTCCTTCAAGCGGAGCATGAAACTGGGGCATTATGGATACCAGTTCTCTGGCTACTTTTGAATTTTTTACCAATGATATTCCCTTATAAGTAATATCTCCACTGTCAGGTTTGGCATTACCTATAATCTGATTCAGCAGAGTCGTTTTCCCCGCGCCATTATGTCCGATAAGTGCAGTGATTTCAGAAGGATACAGTTCTAATGAAATATTATCATTGGCTCTTATCTTCCCTTTTTTATATGTTTTACTGATTGAATCAATAATTAAATTATTTGCTTTCATAAATTACCTTTTCTTTCTTCTTAAAATTAAACGAACAGGTTAGTGTATATGCTCAATACAAACGGGATACCCCAAAAGACAACTACTGCTATCTCGACAAGCACTCCAATTACCTGAAACACTTTCCATATCAAGACATCCTTTTCATAAGTAAAATCAGCATCATTCTCATTTCCCAGTGCAATCACAGGATTATCTAACAGAAGCATAAGTATCAAACGCCCATCCGTCTTTCTGTGAAAACGAAACTGCCATAATATTCTTACCCAAAGGATCGACGCTGCCGCCAAAATAATCCAACTGTCATTATATAATCCCAGTATTGAACAAATACATAATATCAACAAATCGGACATTATTCCTGCTGACACGGCAGCAACTCTCCCCAAAAACGACCACACCCATATATGTGTCATGTTAACTGTAGCCATAGACTTTTTTAATACTATCTTTACCCCACCATTCTGCTTTTTCCATGTGTTTGCATACAGCATATGCAACAGTTCGTGAATCATTGTTGTAGCAATCGAAAATCCTATCATAAATATGACCGACATCCACATTGGAACATTTGCAGGTATCATTCTGTTTCCAAGCGGAATCCCGGAAAATGGAATAATCATTAACACACCAAGCAATGCCATGACTGATATTATAAATACTCCCTGTCGTAACAGATTCCACTTTTTCCCTGTCGGTTCTTCCGGAATAACTGTATCCGATAACGCATCAGCAAAAAAACCGCTATCCTTAAATACGGAAATAACGCTCTCGTCAAAATTTGCTAATGCGTTACCGTCCTGACTTATGCACGTTGCAAACTCCTCTTCCACTACCAACGGCTCAGAATCAGCAGCCAAAATTACATAATTCCCATTTTTTAATTTCCTGCAAAATATTGTTTTCAAAGTTATATTTGCTTCCATCTTACACTCTGAGCCTACTTTCTATTTTCATAATATTGAAATATCTCCCAGTCCTCCTTTTTCCCTTTTCCGCAGGTAGGACACTTCTCTTTGTAACGTTTCCATGAAGGATGCCTAAATGAAGAACCATCTTCAAAATTGATTTCATATTGTGTTCCCAGACTGCGTGGCTCTGCATATCCCGTTATCACGCGCACTGCTTCATCAACAATCGCTGCTGTAAGCTGAAAAATTGCCGGTGCATATGCTATAGTTGGTGGAGCAAAATCTATTTTTCTAAAAGCAACAAATTGCTCCACAAACTGCGGATCATTCATACTATAATGAAGATTTAAGCAGTCAAAACAACCTGTTACTCCAGGAATGACTGTAAACACTCTTCCTTTGCTTACCTGTGATGCTCCAAACACGCAAGGCACATTAGCTTTCACAATAGCTTCATTTACTATTCGCTGTGCAACAAACGGAGGCTCATCTATCGCACATATTACAAGGTTCACGCCATCTATCACATCCAGTACATCCTCCGGCTTTTCTATCTTCTTATTGTATGCCTCAATCTCAATATCCTTATTCATCTCAGAAATTGCCCTTGCCGCTGCTTCTGCTTTAGGTGTACCAATATCTGATTCTTTATATAAAAGCTGTCTGCCTAAATTACTCTCTTCTACATTATCATAGTCCACAATTACAATTTTCTTTGGACCAAGTCCTGCAAGCATTGTAAGTATATTTGAACCGCCTCCGCCTAGTCCCAACAAAAGAATCGTTGTTTCGCTAATTTTTCTTTGTGGTGTATATCTATTACCACCACTTCCTATATACCTGCTAAAATAATTTATATTGGGCATATATCGAACCGGTACATCTGTTTCTTCCTCTAAAACTTCTTCTACAAATCCCTCATTGTCCAAAAGTTGTATTCCATCGATCACATCTTCCACTGTTAACTCTGGAAATACCTCTCGCACCTCTTCTATGACCGTCATAACCGGTCTGCCATCAAGCTTTGATGCCAATTCCCATAACTGCCCCTCTGGATCCCCAAACTCTGCTGTAATTCCAAGTTGTGCTCCAATCCTGAATTCCTGACGGTTTAATCTGTACAATGGATAGATTGGCTTAATTCTTGGTCTGTTATATAATGTATCCATAATTATCACTCTTCTCCTTTTGCAAATTCTCGTATGTAGCACCAAAGACAAACTGAAGACTCAGTTTGTCTCTTGGCACTACCAACCTACCGGATCGTCTTAGAATACGATCCACCATGCTGTTGCATCAACCTTAACAGCACGACGAACTGTAATGTTTTTCATAGTCTCACCTCCTCCCAGTCATACTGAATGCCCCACTACTGGTAACATTCTTTATATGTATACATTCCTCTGTCCCTATTTAAGAGTATACAAAAGAATGTGATACACTTAATTAAATTTCCATTTTTCTTGCCTGACTTAACATGCTCTCAACGGCTAAAAATGTAATAATTCCCATACCAGCCAAAAGCAATATCATCGCCACTCCAGAAAAAAATGTCATAGCTACTATCTGACACATTGTAACCATAATAATGCAGGATGCAACTATTGTTGCAATAACAGACTGCTTTCTGAACCCAATCCAACTCGAAGCAATACCACAAAATGCAGCAATCAGAGCATAACATACTAAATATATAATACTTGTTAACATAAGTCCTAAACTTGCAATGTCATTGCCAATTGGAACTAAGCTTTCTGTTATCATGAAAACTGCGAGTACTATTGCTCCACTTATCAACATCGAACCAAATGTAAATAAAAATACTAATAGTATCTTGGTTTCCATTATTTTTTTTCGACTGATTGGATATGAAAATAGTAAAATTGCTTTTTTCCCTCGATACTCATCCACAATAAACTTTGATGACATCGTTGCCGAGATTACAGAAAAAATTCCCATCATGACCACCAATGTCAGTCCTATTACAAAATTGTAAGAACTAAATAATTCTGCATCGCTATCCCCTGGATCAATTTTGGGTATTGCTGCCATTAAATATATAAAGCCCAGTATAAAAACAGTGCCTACCTCAACAGCAATTTGATATGGTCGTAAGCTATTTCTTTCCAATTCCAGAGAAAATAATCTGTTTATTTTCATATACTCACTCTCCTTGAATCGCTTTCATAAAATAATCTTCCAGTCCACCGGCATTTTGTTGTGATATATCCTGTGACTGAACCTCACGCACGATTGTTCCATTAACCAAAAAACCTATATCATCTGCAACCAATTCTACCTCAGATAGAAAATGACTGGACATCAAAATTGTGACTCCCTGTTCTGAAAGATTACGAAATAACTCTCTCATATCTCTTATTCCAACTGGATCCATTCCATTTATTGGTTCATCAAGAATTAGTAAACTTGGTTCATGTACAAGTGCTCTCGCAATAGCAAGTCTCTGACGCATTCCCAGCGAAAAAGTAGATACATGCTGATCTGCCGAATCCTTCAACCCGACTTTTTCCAATATACTTTCAATTTTTTTGTCAGCATCTTTGCAGTCCATATACTCTAAATGTATTTTTAAATTCTTTCTTGCTGAAATGTGTTCATAAAAAACCGGAGTTTCTATTAGACTTCCTGTTCTGGCAAGAATTTCCAAGCTTTCATTTTTACAGTCCATTCCCAGAACTGTTGCCGTTCCCTGCGTGGCTGATGTTAATCCCAGCAATATCTTAAATAGTGTTGTCTTTCCCGCACCATTTTGTCCAACCAAACAATATATCCTTCCTTTTTTTACACTCATATTGCAGCTATTTATAACCGTTTTTTTATTATAAGACTTCGATAAATTATTTGTTTTTACAATATATACATCTTTAAGTTCCATTTAATCCTCCTTTTTCATACATTCCGAATGTATGTATTGATGTAAAAATAAAATAAAATTGCATAATACAATTTTATTTTATTTTTACATCAATCATCGATAATATTTGGTCGTTGAATAATGGCACACCCATACGCTCAAACATCTCTTTTACAAACATCACTTTATGTTGCATTTCTTCTTCTGATGCTGGAAATACAGATGGCATTAGCCACAATTCCAACAATGGCAGGATTTCTGCCAATTCTTTCGGATACTCCGTACTAATAGAACCATCTTCAATGCCTTCTTCAATCAGTTCATAAAACTCTGGTGACAGGTATTTTCTTTGTGATTCTATCATTCCAGCCAATATACGAGGATTCTCCAATAGTGGAATCATATTTTTTGACAATGTGGCTCGTTCTGAATCTTCCTGATTTAACATCATAGCTTTCTGAATTTTCTGCAATCCATTTAATTCATTCTGTTCTTTGACCACATTGAAAGGATTATTACTCAAAAACATCTTATCACCCAAAGCATTTATAATCTCCTCTTTGGATTTAAAATGATGATACACTGCTCCTTTGGTTAGTCCTCCTAAATTATCAACAATATCTTGAATTGTTGTTTGCTCGTATCCTTTCTCTAAGAAAAGTCTTTGTGATACTTCCAAAATCTTCTCCACTGTTAATTCTGGATACTTATTTCTTGCCATATTATCTTCACCTGCAATAAATACATTCGTTATGTATGTATTTATATCATTCTTTCTTAATCATGTCAAGTCTTTTCTTATTCACTTATTCTTTGATTTATAAAAGCTGTTGACTTATCCCCACTCAATGTATATATTATATATACATTGAGTGGGGATATTATATATGAAACAGGTATATCCAGTTATATTTACACAATTAAAGGATAAGAAAGACACCGTGCTTATTAATGTTCCTGATATGGGTATATTAACAGAGGGCTTCGGTCTGTCAGACGCTATAGAGATGGCTCGCGATGCCATTGGGGCAAATGGAATCACATTACAGGATCTAGGCAGGGAAATTCCGGTTCCAAGTGATATTTCAGATATTGACATCAAAAATGGTACTTTTGACAAAGATGGTATTAGTCATGTTTCATTTGTGGATATAGATTTTGATGAATACCGCCGCAAG
>OFMN01001985.1_pt1 | contig 11813 bp, 10 predicted proteins | sample 1541791 | NCBI WGS metagenome assembly OFMN01 (sample SAMN04209248, study PRJEB22552) | human gut metagenome | biome: gut; material: feces | host: Homo sapiens | place: USA: Oklahoma
CAATGCGCGCCGAGCGAATAGCGGAAGCCCGGTGGGCTTCCGCCGCGAGGGAAAACGCCGACAGGCGTTTTCGAGGCTGCAGGCCTCATCGCCTCAGCCCGGCAGGCCCCATGACGCACGTTTCCCCCAAAAAAAGACCCAACCCGAACTCTCCGTCCGCGTTGGGTCTTTCCTATATCGCTTTCTTCGTCCCACGTCACCCCCACCCATTCCACCATGCAGTCGCCCATCCCCATATTCCGTCCCCATCCGTTAAGGTAACGACGGTGGCGCTATCGCGCTACGCAAGCATAATGATGCAGGGGAGGAACAGAAGCGATGGCAGGTCTTCGCGGTCCGGATAGTTCGAAGGATGCACAGCTGTTGGATGAGCGCGCCGTGTTTCCGGAGACCGTGGATGTCAATATTCGTCAGCTTGACCCGATTCCCGCTCCCCGATATTTTCTTAAGGAACTTCCGCTCACGAACGAGATGAGCGATCTGGTGTTGAAGTCCCGTCAGGAGATTCGTGACGTGCTGCATGGCCGTGACGATCGTCTGCTGGCCATCGTCGGCCCGTGTTCGATTCATGATCCGAAGGCTGCGCACGAGTATGCGGAGAGGCTTGCCGCCGTCAAGAAGGAGCTTGATGATCGTCTGGTCATCGTCATGCGCGTGTATTTCGAGAAGCCGCGCACCACGATCGGTTGGAAGGGTCTGATCAACGATCCTGATCTTGACGGCCAGTTCAATATTCGCAAGGGCATGTTCATGGCTCGCAAGGTGCTTACCGACGTGCTGGGGCTCGGCTTGCCCGCCGCTACGGAATGGCTTGATCCGATTACCCCGCAGTATATTTGCGATCTGATCAGCTGGGGCGCTATTGGCGCGCGTAATACGGAAAGCCAGGTGCACCGCGAGCTGGCGTCCGGCATGTCCATGCCGATCGGTTTCAAGAACGCTACGGATGGTTCCATCAAGCCGGCGGCCGATTCGTGTTTCGCGGCCGCTTTCGAGCATCATTTCCTCTCCATCAATCTGGATGGTCGTGTGATTTCCGCGGAGACCAAGGGCAATCCCGACTGCCATCTGGTGCTGCGTGGTTCCTCGCATGGTCCGAACTACGATGCCGCTTCCGTGGCCCAAGCGTTGGCGGATCTCAAGGCTTCCAAGGCTTCCGGACCAAGCGAGCATGGTCTGATCATCGATGCCGCGCACGGCAACTGCGGCAAGAACGAGGTGCGCGAGGCCGAAGTGGTCGAAGAAATCGCCGCACGCGTCGCGGCCGGCGAACAGGGCATTCTCGGCATCATGATGGAAAGCTTCCTCAAGGCGGGCAATCAGAAGCCCGCGCCGCTCGACCAGCTGGAATACGGCAAGTCGATCACCGACGCATGCGTGCCGTGGGATCGTACCGAGCAGCTGCTGCACACGCTTGCCGACGCGGTCGACGCGCGTCGCAAGCTTGGCTGATGTTTCTGCACCATCGTTGCTATCCTTGGGAAAGGAAGCGACAAGGAGAGCGAGATCATGCAGCAGCAGCTGAACACGCCTGAGGATTTACGTGCCATTAGGCAGGCCATGGATGAGGGCAAGAATCCGCTGGTGGAGACCGACGTGCCGCGCTGGGAGGACCAGGTGGGCATCAGCCGCATCGTGAACCGCCGCGTGCTGGAATTCGAAGTGTTGCCCACGCCGGCGCAGGTGCTGGGCGACCTGCCGTTGAGCGAGCAGGCGCAGGAGATCGTCGCCTATTCGCGTGATGAGATTCGTGCCTGCCTGTACGGTCAGGACGATCGCCTGCTGGTGGTTGTCGGTCCGTGTTCCGTTCACGATCCGAAGGCCGCGCTCGATTACGCGCGTCGCCTGTCCGCGTTGAAAGGCGAGTTGGATGGCGAGCTGCTGATCGTCATGCGCGTGTATTTCGAGAAGCCGCGCACCACGGTCGGTTGGAAGGGTCTGATCAACGATCCGGATATCGACGGCAGCTGCAATATCAGGAAGGGCTTGCTGTTGGCCCGCCGCACGCTGCTTGGCGTGCTTGACGAGGGTTTGGCGGCGGCCACGGAGTTTTTGGAGCCGACCAGTCCGCAGTATATTTCCGACGCGATTAGCTGGGGTGCGATCGGCGCACGCAATACGGAAAGCCAGGTGCACCGGCAGTTGGCGTCCGGCCTGTCCATGCCGATCGGCTTCAAGAACGCCACGGACGGTTCCATCAAGGCTCCGGCCGATTCCTGCTTCGCTTCCGCACAACAGCACACGTTTTTCGGCATCGACCATCTCGGCCGCGCCGCCGTGGTCAAAACGCTCGGCAATCCCGACTGCCATGTGGTGTTGCGTGGTTCCTCGCACGGCCCGAATTACGATGCCGCTTCGGTGGCCAAGGCCATGGACACCATCCGCGCCGAAATGCCGGCCGATTCCGCTGCGGCACATGGGCTGATCGTCGACTGCTCGCATGGCAACTCCGGCAAGGACGAGCATCGTCAGGCGCAGGTGGTGCGTGACATCGCGGGCCGTATCGCCAAAGGCGAGCAGGGCATTACCGGCATCATGATGGAAAGCTTCATCGAAGGTGGCAACCAGAAGGCCGCGCCGCTCGACCAGCTCGTCTACGGCAAGTCCATCACCGACAAATGTCTGAGCTGGAACACCACGGAACAGCTGTTACGCGAGCTTGCCCATGCGGTGGCCGCGCGCCGCTGGAAGTGACCGATTCGATTCACTATCCGCGCGATTGCAGAGAATTCGGGAAACGCGAATCGCAATCGCGTAAAACAACACTCAAGACAGCACGTAAGACAGGGAGGGTGCAATGACCGCAATCGCCATCATCGGCGCCATGGATGAGGAAGTCGCCAATATCGCAACGGCACTGAGCAACGTCACCGTCACCGAGGAAGCCGGCGTCAAGGTGACGCGCGGCACCCTCGAAACCAACAAGGGCACCGCCGTCAACGTCGCCGCGACCGTCGGCGGCATGGGCACCGTCAACATCGCCGCCACCACGCAGCATCTGATCGACGCTGACCAGCCGGACGCCGTGATCTTCTCCGGCATCGCGGGCAATCTCAACACGAATCTGCACATCAACGACGTGGTGCTCGGCGGCACCCTGCGCTATCTCGACACCGACATGCGATTGGTGGGCCAATTCAAGCCCGGCACCGCCGACCGGCCCATCGAGGAATACCATAGCGACGACCGTCTGCTCGAACTGGCCGACCAGGCGCTGAACGACTTGAACATTCACCATATCGTCGGCATCATCGCCACCGGCAACTATTTCGTCGATGATCCGCAGAAGGTCGAGCAGGTGATCCGTGAGACCGGCGCGGACGCGGTGGAAATGGAAGGCGCCGCCGTCGCGCATGTCGCCGCCCGCAACGACGTTCCCGCATTGGTGATTCGCGCGCTGAGCGACAACGCGGACACCGACTACGAGGATTTCAAAACGTTCGACATTTCCGAATACGCGGACACCGCCGCGAAACTGACGGTGAACATCGCCAAACGCATGTAGCGTTCATGTGGCGTTGCGAAACGCCTAACGTTGCGAAAAGCCGTTTCCACATCCCGTTTGCCGCATGACCCGTCATCATGCATCGTCATATCGGCAAACGGGACGTCTCATATTCCGATATGCTGCGTTTCGGAAGATGAACGGCAGGAAAACTTCCGGTGGCGTGAGAGAATCGCATACGCGAAAGCCTCTCCGAAGCCGCTAGTCTTAAGGAAGAACTGAGGATTATCGGAAGGTGAACGCATGACGTTGGAGCAGATGCTGGCAACGCCGTCGGTGGTTGCGGCATTGGTGGTCGTGGCCGTGGTCGTGTTCGTCGTGGCGTTCCTGCTTGGCCGCAGACGAGGCTTCCAGGATGTGCAGGACGGCGTCGACCCCAATGATCCGAGCCTGTTCGGAGCTGCGAAGAACGCGTCCCTGTTCGGCCCCCGCGTTCCCGTGCAGTCCACGGAACGCCAGCTGGTGGCCGTCATGCCCGAAGCTTTGGTGGTCGTAGACTCGCTGGCCACGGTCCAATACGCATCCCCGGCCGCGCGGCGCTTCGGCATCATCCACGACCAGGCGATGGCGCTCGCGGAAATCCGCGACATCGTGAAACTGGTCTCCACAGACAGCGTGGTGCGCGAACGCGAACTGACCATCCCCCTGCACGGCCGCACGCGAACGGGCGTGGTGAACACGAACGGCAAAGGCGTCGAAGCCGGCAAGCCGCTGCCCGAAGACACGCTCTACCTGCACGTGCGCGTCGGACAGATCGCCGACAACCTATTTGCGATTTTCATTTCCGACATGAGCGAGCAACGCCGTTTCGAAATCATGCGGCGCGATTTCGTCACCAACGTCTCGCACGAACTGAAAACCCCGGCAGGCGCGATTTCTCTGCTCGCCGAAACGATCGGCGACGCGGCCGACGATTCGGACGCGGTGAAATACTTCTCCGGCCGAATCTCCAAGGAATCCGAACGATTGACGGAACTGGTCCACCGTCTGATCGACCTGCAGAAAGCGCAAAGCGCGGCAGCGATGCTCAACGCGGAACGGCTGTCCGTGCTGTCCGTGGCACGCGAGGCGCTCGCCGAAAACCAGGTCAAGGCCGAATCGAAGCACATCAGCCTGGTCCTGTCCGTGAACGGCCGGCAGGTGCTGGTGCATGCGAACGCCGAGGAACTGGCCAAGGAAGCCGAACAGAACCTGGACGTGTTCGTGGTCGCTGACCATGAGACCATCAAAACTGCGGTGAAGAACCTGGTGGAGAACGCCATCAACTATTCGCCGGAACATACCACGGTGGCCGTCGGCATCGGCATCGAATCCGGCAAGGTGGCGATTCGCGTCGTGGACCAGGGCATCGGCATCCCCGCGGCGTCGCTCAGCAGAATTTTCGAGCGATTCTACCGCGTCGATCCGGCGCGCTCCCGTGAAACCGGCGGCACCGGCCTGGGATTGGCCATCACCAAGCATTGCGTCGAGGATTGCGGCGGCACCATCTCCGTATGGTCGCGTGAGGGGGAGGGATCCACCTTCACCATCACGATGCCGCAGGCTTCGGGCGCTGCGGAACCCGACCATCCGGCGGATTCGGCGAATGATAACACCCGTGAAAAGAAACAGTCCGGCCACTCCACCACAACAGAGAATGAGGAGAACCACTGATGACGCGAATTCTGATCGTCGAGGACGAAGAGTCGTACCGTGAGCCGCTGGTCTACCAGCTCACCCGTGAAGGGTACGACGTGTCCGCCGCGGCCACCGGTGAAGAAGGATTGGAACTGTTCACCAAGGGTGGTATCGATCTGGTGCTGCTCGATCTGATGCTGCCCGGTCTTGACGGCACCGCGCTGTGCCGTCGGATCCGCGAGCAAAGCCGTGTGCCGATCATCATGCTGACCGCGAAAAGCGCGGAAATCGACAAGGTCGTCGGCCTTGAAATCGGCGCGGACGACTACATCACCAAACCGTATTCCTTCCGTGAGCTGCTGGCACGCATCCGCGCGGTGCTGCGCCGCAACCAGATGGTCGCCGAATCCGGAGAAGCCGCCGACGACGATATTCCGCTCGTATGCGGTGACATTTCCATGAGAATCGGCCAGCATGAGGTGACGGTCCGCGGCGAGAACGTGTTCTTCCCGCTGAAGGAATTCGAACTGCTGGAATACCTCATGCAGAACAAGGGCCGCGTGATGACCCGCCACCAGCTGATCGACCGCATCTGGGGCTCCGACTATGTCGGCGACACCAAGACGCTGGACGTGCATGTCAAGCGCGTGCGCGCCAAAATCGAGGAGGACCCGGGCCATCCCAAGTATCTGACCACCGTGCGCGGCCTCGGATACAAGATCGATACGCCAAGCGAATGATGATGAAAGGCTTGGTATAGCGCGCATTCGCATCGTGCTTGCAAAGAACGGTGAACGGAAGGAACGTCGAACGGCGAAGGTGTCGTAGACTGTTCATCTTCCGTTCACCGTTTTTGGTTTGGGGCGAGTGAAACGCCCAATAGGCTGGAGATTGTCATGAAGAACGATGGCGACAACAGAAAATCGAAAAATCAGAAACACACGCCATCTGAATGTTGACAGAGGGAAAAGAATAATGCGTAACTCCATTCTCGTACGCTCCATCGCCGCTGTGTCCGGCATTGTGATGCTGGCTTCCGTCGCGGCTTGCGGTGACAACACCACCGCTTCCACCGATTCTTCGGCCAAGTCCGATACCAAGACCGAAACCGTTTCCGGCAACTTCTCCGGCGCTGGCGCTTCTTCCCAGCAGGCCGCCGTCGAAGCTTGGATCGCCGGCTTCCAGGGCACCAACCCGGACGCCAAGGTCGCTTACAACCCGTCCGGTTCCGGCGCTGGCGTGTCCACCTTCCTGACCGGTGCAACCGCATGGGCCGGCTCCGACGCTGCTCTCGCCGATAACGAGGTCGAGCAGTCCAAGAGCGTGTGCGCTTCCGGCACCGCCTTCGACATCCCGGTCTACATTTCCCCGATCGCCGTCGTCTTCAACCTGCAGGGCGTGTCCGGCAAGGGCAAGACCCTGAACATGGACGCCGAGACCATCGCCAAGATCTTCGACGGCAAGATCACCAAGTGGAACGATGACGCCATCAAGAAGCAGAACCCGAAGGTCGATCTGCCTGACCTCGACATCACCGTGGTGCACCGTTCCGACAAGTCCGGCACCACCAAGAACTTCCTGAGCTACGTCAAGGACGCCGCTGGCGACGCATGGAGCTACGACCTCGGCGAGAACTGGCCGAACGAGGTCGGCCAGGGCGCCAAGGGCACTTCCGGCGTGATCTCCACCGTGCAGCAGGCTGACGGCACCATCGGTTACGCCGATGCCTCCCAGGCCGGCGATCTGGGCACCGTGGCCGTGAAGGTCGGCGACGATTACGTCCCGTTCTCCGCTGAAGCCGCCGCCAAGGTCGTGGACGCCTCCCCGCTCGACGATTCCGCCAAGGGTGACAACCGCGTGGTCGTCAAGCTCGACCACAACACCACCGAGAAGGGCGCCTACCCGATCGTGCTGGTCTCCTACGACGTCGCCTGCCCGGCATACAAGGACGCCAACACCGCCAAGTTCGTCAAGTCCTGGCTCACCTACGTGACCAGCGACGAAGGCCAGCAGACCGCCGCTTCCGCAGCCGGCTCCGCTCCGATGTCCAACACCCTGCGTCAGAAGGTCGTCAAGTCCATCGACGCCATCAAAACCAAGTGAGCCCATCACAGTGGGGCGATCGCTTTCGGTGATCGGTGACTGACCGTAGGTTTCAGGCCGCAGCCGCGTAAAAAACGGCTGCGGCCTGAAACGATACCTACGGACGATACGCAAAACCAGAAAAATCGAAAGCAATCGCAAGCAAACCAAAAGGAGAACCCGTGAGTTCGCAAAGCAAAACGGCACAGCAGCCGGTGAGCGGCAAGAACGCGGATAAGGTGTTCAAGGGCGTGGCCTACGCCTGCGGCATCCTGATCCTCGTCGTGCTCGCCGCGGTCGCGCTGTTCCTGCTGTTCCGTGCGTGGCCGTTGATCGGCGGTGACCAGAAGGCCAACAGCGCGACCATCAGCAACTTCACCGGCGGCAAGGCTTCCAGCTTCTGGGGCTACGTCGGACCGCTGCTGTTCGGTACCGTGCTGATTTCCGCCCTGGCACTGCTGATTTCCTTCTTCGTGTCGGTCGGCATCGCACTGTTCATCTCGCATTACGCGCCGAAGAAGCTCGCCACCGCCCTGAGCTATGTGGTCGATCTGCTCGCCGCCATCCCGTCCGTTATCTACGGTCTGTGGGGCGGTCTGGTGCTGGTGCCCGCCATCTACCCGTTCTGGAATTGGGTGGCCAAATACCTTGGCTGGATTCCGATTTTCGCCGGTCCCGCCGCCAATCCCTCCCGTACCGTGGCCACCGTGTCCGTGGTGCTGGCCGTCATGATCCTGCCGATCATCACCTCCATGTCCCGCGACATCTTCCTGCAGACCCCTCGCCTTCAGGAAGAGGCGGCTCTGGCCCTCGGCGCCACGAAGTGGGAAATGGTCAAGCTCGCGGTCCTGCCGTTCGGCAAGTCCGGCGTCGTGTCCGCCTCCATGCTCGGCCTCGGTCGTGCGCTCGGCGAGACGATGGCCGTGCTCATGATCCTGTCCCCGGGCCTCAACTACTCCGTCAAGCTGCTGCAGGCCTCGCAGAACCAGACCATCGCCGCGAACATCGCCGCGCAGTATCCGGAAGCCAACGATCTGGGTGTTTCCGTGCTGATCGGCACCGGCCTGGTCCTGTTCCTGATTACCTTCGTGGTGAACTTCATCGCTCGTAAGCTCACCGAGAAAGCGAGTGTGTGATGACCGCCGCAAATAACGACGCTTCGCCGATGGACGGCGCTCCCGTCATCGACTTCGACAAGTTCAAGCCGACCCGTTCCTTCACCTCAGCGCGCAAGCGCAAGGACTTCGCCATGAAGGCGCTCATCTCGTGCGCGTTCATCGTGGCGTTGATCCCGCTGTTCTCGGTGCTGCTCACCACCATCATCAACGGCGTCAAGAGGCTGAACCTCAACTTCCTGAGCTACAACATGACCGGCGTGGTCGGCGGCAACCCGACCCCGTCCGGCGGCTACGGCGGCATCCTGCACGCCATCATCGGCACGCTGGAAATCACCTTCGGCGCCATGCTCATCTCCATCCCGATCGGCCTGATGTGCGCCGTGTACCTGGTGGAATATTCCAACCGTGGCAAGCTGGCGCAGGTCATCACCCTGCTGGTCGACGTGATGAGCGGCATCCCGTCCATCGTCGCAGGCCTGTTCGCCTTCTCGATGTTCACGATTCTGATCGGCCCCGGCACCATCAACGGTTTCGAAGGCTCCGTCGCACTTTCCCTGCTGATGCTGCCGACCGTGGTCAAGTCGTCCGAGGAAATGCTCAAGATCGTGCCGCACGATTTGCGCGAGGCCTCGTACGCCCTGGGCGTCACGAAGCAGCGCACGATCACGAAGATCGTGCTGCGCACCGCCCTGCCGGGCATCGTTTCGGGTGCGATTCTCGCCGTCGCCCGCGTGATCGGTGAAACCGCTCCGTTGCTGATGACCGCAGGCTACATCGCCTCCACGAACGTCAACCTCTTCTCCGGCCAGATGACCACGCTTCCGGTGTACGTCTACCAGGAGTATTCCAAGCTCAACGCGAACTGCCCGGCCAACGCTTCCGCGGCCTGCGTCACCACCATCCCGATGGAACGCGCCTGGGCCGCAGCCCTTGTGCTGATTCTCATCGTGCTGATCCTCAACCTCATCGGCCGTCTCGTGGCGAAGGTCTTCGCCGTCAAGTCGGAACGCTGAGCGCGGTCGAATAGTCGAAAACATAAGAACAATAAGGAAAACAAATGGGACAACGTATTGATGTCAACCATCTGAACATCTTCTACGGCGACTTCCTGGCCGTGGAGGATGTGAACATCAACATCGAAGCCAACAAGGTCACCGCGTTCATCGGACCTTCCGGCTGTGGCAAGTCCACCGTGCTGCGCACCCTCGATCGCATGCACGAGATCATTCCGGGCGCCCACTGCGAAGGCGAGGTGCTGCTGGAAGGCAAGAACCTGTACGACAAGGATGTGGATCCGGTCGCCGTCCGTCGTGACGTCGGCATGGTGTTCCAACGTCCGAACCCGTTCCCGACCATGTCCATTCGCGAGAACGTGCTGGCCGGTGTGAAGCTCAACAACCGCAAGATCTCCAAGTCCGACGCGGATGATCTGGTCGAGTGGGCCCTGCGTGGCGCCAACCTGTGGAACGAGGTCAAGGATCGTCTGGACAATCCGGGCATCGGCCTGTCCGGCGGCCAGCAGCAGCGTCTGTGCATCGCACGCGCCGTGGCCGTGCACCCGCAGGTGCTGCTCATGGACGAACCGTGCTCCGCCCTCGACCCGATCTCCACCCTGGCCGTGGAGGATCTGATCAACGAGCTGAAGAACGAGTACACCATCGTGATCGTGACGCACAACATGCAGCAGGCCGCCCGTATCGCCGACTACACCGCCTTCTTCAACCTGAAGGCCGTCGGCCAGCCGGGTCACCTCGAGTACTTCACCGACACCACCACGATGTTCAACAACCCGCAGAACGAAGAAGCCGAACGCTACGTCTCCGGACGTTTTGGCTGATCGATAAGGCCGATTCGCCAAAACGTAGTGCCAACCCGGTGGGTTGGTGCGAGTCAGCTTCAGCTGGCCAGTTAATAGCGCTTCGCTGTGCGAAACTCTGTAATTGTACGTTTTGGCTGATCGGCAGCTCCTTTTCCCCGCAAACCGACGTTGAGATTGCTCTCGGCGTCGGTTTGTTGTTTTTCTTGTGGAAGCGACACGCGCTGTTGAGAATCATTCTCAGTTACGGTTATGATGGATTCACCGAAGCATGAAGCATATGAAAATGGAGGAACCATCGTGAACCGTTATGCAAGAATTGCGATTGCCGTACTCGCTTCCGTCGGCCTTCTCACTTCCGCGTCTGCCTGCGGAACGTCGCAGAACGGTGCCGGTTCCGCGCATGGCGCGATTTCCGTCGTCTCCTCCATCAACCAATGGGGCACCCTCGCCGAGCAGCTCGGCGGAAGCGGCGTGCAGGTGACCAGCATCATCAACTCCACCAACGTGGACGCGCACGACTATGAGCCGACCACGTCCGACATCGCCAAACTGCAGAAGGCACGAATCGTCATCGTCAACGGCGCCGGGTACGACTCATGGGCCGTCAAAGCCGCGCAATCCGCCAAATCGCAAGTCATCAACGCGGCGGAGATCGGTGGCGTCAAGAATGGCGGCAACCCGCACGTCTGGTTCTCGGCGGCGGTGCGCAAAGCGGTCGCACAGGCCATCACCAGGGCATACGAGGGCACAAGGCCCGACGGCAAGGCCGATTTCGACAAGCTGAACCAGCAATGGCGTTCCAAGGAAGACGAGGTCGCCCGAAAAATCACGGAGACCAAACGCAAGGCGGATGGCGAAGCCTATGCCGCCACGGAATCGGTCGCCGAATATCTGGCCGGGGACCTGGGCCTCAAAGACGCGACGCCGACCGGCTACATGCGTGCCACGGCCAACGAAAGCGAGCCAACGCCGACCGACATCAAACAGTTCACCGACATGCTGGAGGCCGGCAAGGTCGGCCTGCTGGTGGTCAACATTCAGGAGGAGACCGAGCTGACCGGCAAGATCGTCACCGCCGCCAAATCGTCCAATATTCCGATCGTGGAGCTGACCGAGCAGATGCCGGAGCAGTACGATTCCCTGACGGACTGGATGGCCGCGCTCGTCGACGCGTTCTCCCAAGCCATCTGATGCGGACCGATAAAAAAGACGCGAAAGTCGATAAAAAAAGGGCGATTCCACTGAAGGAACCGCCCATTTCCGTATGAAAAGGACTGTTACAGCACCGCGGTGATGATGAAGTCCAGAATGAACAGCACGGCCACGACCCAGATCACCGGATGCACGTCCTTGGCCTGCTTCTTGCAGGTCTTGACGATGCAGTAGGTGATGAAGCCGCCGGCGATGCCGTAGGAGATGGAGTAGCTGAACGCCATGAACACGGACGCGAAGAACGCCGGAATGGCTTCGGAGATGTCGCCCCACTCGATTTCCTTCAAGGAGGAAGCCATCATGCAGCCGACCACGACCAGCACGCCTGCGGTCGCGGCGGACGGCACGGCGGAGATGACCGGGGAGAGGAAGGCGGACAGCGCGAAGCAGATCGCCACGACCACGGAGGTCAGGCCGGTGCGGCCGCCGGCGGCGATACCCGCGGAGGACTCCACGTAGG
>OFMN01001989.1_pt1 | contig 11785 bp, 7 predicted proteins | sample 1541791 | NCBI WGS metagenome assembly OFMN01 (sample SAMN04209248, study PRJEB22552) | human gut metagenome | biome: gut; material: feces | host: Homo sapiens | place: USA: Oklahoma
CCGGCTGCACCCTCAAGTGCTGCTTCTGCCAGAACTACCCCATCAGCGCCGAGGGACTGGGCAAGGAGATCACCGTAGAGCGCCTGGCCGAGATCTTTCTGGACCTGCAGGCGCAGGGAGCCCACAACATCAACCTTGTCACGCCTGGGCAGTGGCGGCCCTGGATCATCGCTGCCCTCGACCTGGCCCGGGCGCAGGGGCTGCATCTGCCCATCGTCTGCAACACCGGCGGCTACGAGACCGTGGAGAGCGTGCACGCCTGGCGCGGTTTCATCGACATCTGGCTGGCCGACCTGAAATATGTTTCCCCTGCCCTTTCGGCAGAGCTTTCCGCTGCGCCGGACTATTTTGCACAGGCCAGGCCCGCCATTGAAGCCATGATGGTTCAGGCCGGGCACCCTGTTTTTGACAGCGAGGGCATCCTGCAGCGGGGCGTGATCCTGCGCCACCTTGCCCTGCCCGGCCATGTGGACGACAGCTTTGCCGTGCTTGATCAGATGGCGGCTTGGAACAAGGCCGACCCCGGGTGCTTCCTGCCCAGCGTGATGAGCCAGTACACCCCCTTCTATCAGGCGGCAGACCACGGCATCGGGCGGCGCATCACCACCTACGAATACCGCCGGGTGGTCAACTACGCCATGGATCTGGGCCTCAGCTCTGGCTATATGCAGCAGAAGAGCAGTGCAAAGGAAGAGTATACGCCCAGCTTTGACCTGACAGGGGTGTGAACCCCACCGTCATCCCTGCGGGATGCCACCGTACGGGTTGCGGCACCCAGCGTCCGCTTCGTGCAAAGTTTTGCACTTGCGTCCTGCTGGCCGCTGCCCCAACAACTCCTCCCTGCTTCCGCCACTGGCGGCGGTCGTCGTTGTTGCCTACTAGGGGCGGCCTTGGCAAAACCATAAGGCTTTACGCAATGCCAAGGGCCCCACTATTAGGGGGGCTGTCACCGCAGGTGACTGAGGGGTTCTTTCGTCAAAACAACCAAAATTTCTTTTTCTTTTTCTCTTGGCCGAAACAGCATTTACTTGCTATCCGGTGCGCAGTGCGGTATAATGGATACAACAATGTGTTCTCACATGAAATGGATCCCAGAAACGACTTTTTAGGAGGAGCGTTATGGAACACTACAATCCCATCCTCGGCAGCGAGCCCAACGGCCAGAAATTTATCACCTGCGGCGAGATCATGCTCCGTCTGACCCCGCCGAACTACGAAAAGATCCGCATGGCATCCAGCTTTGAAGCCAGCTACGGCGGCAGCGAGGCCAACATTGCACTGGCCCTGGCCAACCTGGGTGTGGACAGCACCTTCTTCAGCGTAGTGCCCAACAACAGCCTGGGCAAGAGCGCGGTGCGCTGGCTGCGCTCCAACGATGTGCATTGCACCCCCATGATTCTGACCGAGCCCAACGAGACCCCCTCCAACCGGCTGGGTACTTATTATCTGGAGACTGGCTACGGCATCCGCGCTTCCAAGGTCATTTACGACCGCAAGCACAGTGCCATTACCGAGTATGACTTCTCTCAGGTCGATCTGGACGCTCTGCTGGACGGCTACGACTGGCTGCACCTGAGCGGCATTACCCCGGCACTGGGCCCCAACTGCCGCGGCCTCATCATCGATATGCTCAAGGTGGCCAAAAAGAAGGGCCTGACCGTCAGCTTTGACGGCAACTTCCGCTCTACCCTGTGGAGCTGGGAGGAAGCCCGCGATTTCTGCACCGAGTGCCTGCCTTACGTTGACGTTCTGCTGGGCATTGAGCCCTACCACCTGTGGAAGGACGACAACGATCACAGCAAGGGCGACTGGAAGGACGGCGTGCCCCTGCAGCCCAGCTATGAGCAGCAGGACGAGATCTTCCAGCATTTCATTGCCCGCTATCCCAACCTCAAGTGCATTGCCCGCCATGTGCGCTATGCCCACAGCGGCAGCGAGAACAGCCTCAAGGCCTTTATGTGGTACGACGGCCACACCTTTGAGAGCAAGCTCTACACCTTTAATATTCTGGACCGCGTGGGCGGCGGCGATGCCTTTGCCAGCGGCCTGATCTACGCCATGCTCCACGACTACCGCGCCATGGACATGATCAACTTTGCCGTGGCAAGCAGCGCCATCAAGCACACCATCCACGGCGATGCCAACATCACCGATGATGTCAGCTCCATCCGCAACCTGATGAACATGAACTACGACATCAAGCGGTAACATTCCTTTATACGCAAAGATCCCCTCCGGTACGCGCACACCGGAGGGGATCTTCTTATTATGCTTCAATCTTACAGAAACACATCCAGCATCTTTTCCAGCGGGGTGCGGGTGTCAAGCTCCAACCCGGCTTTCTGTTTCAGCATCAGGATGCGGCGGACGCTCTCGTTGAGGCGTTCCTCGCTGATGGTTCCATTCTGCACAGCCTCCAGTATACCGTCAAAGGCTTCCGGCAGGTCAGGCGGCATCAGCAGAAGATCTGCACCGGCGTTCAGCGCCGCTACAGCCGCTTCTGCTGCAGAATAGTGGTCACGAATGGCTTGCATGGACAGCGAATCGGTGCAGATGACCCCAGTAAAGCCCAGCTCCCCTCGCAGACGCTCGGTCAGCATAGTGTAGGAGAGCGACGCAGGCAGGCCGTCCTGCGTTGCATTGGGGGTGGTGATGTGGGCGGTCATTACTACGTCAGCCCCAGCTGCGATTCCAGCCGCAAAAGGCTTCAGCTCCGTCTCCCGCATCTCTGCCCAAGTCTTGGTGCTGCTGGCCGTGCCGTAGTGGCTGTCCTCTGCGGTATCTCCGTGGCCCGGGAAATGCTTGAGTGTGCAGAGTATGCCCGCATCGTGAAACCCTTGTACAGCGGAGGCCACCATCTGTGCCGCCACTGCCGGATCCGACGAAAATGCTCGGTTCCCGATCACGGTATTGGCCGGATTGGTGTTCACATCTGCCACTGGAGCAAAGTCAAGATTCAGGCCGTAGGTTTTGAGGTAGCCTCCGATGATCTGCCCCATGGCACGGGCATTGGCCGGGTCCCCTGTTGTACCTACTGCCTGGGCACTCTGGTATTGGGGCAGATCAAAGCCGGAAGCATTGGCCAACCGGGCCACGCTGCCGCCCTCCTCGTCCACGGCGGTCAACAGACCGGTCCCGGATGCTGCCTGAAAATCTGCCAGAAGCTTTTTCAACTGCTCCGGGCTTTTCACATTCTGCCGAAACACCACAATGCCGCCCACCGGATACTTTTTCAGCCCCTGCCGTTCTGCCCAGGTCAGCCTTGTGCTATCAGACTGTCCACTGGGGTCCAGTGCCTCGACCCGCACCACGAACAGCTGCCCCACCTTTTCCCGCAGAGACATGGCAGCAAGCCGTTCCTCTACCAGGTCAATCTGGGCTGCTGCCGAGGCCGTTCCCGTCAGCAGCAGAGCCGCAGACAACAGCACAGCAGCTGCCCGCCGGATGATTTTTCGCACGAGAGACACCTCCTCTTTCTCTCAGTGTAGCACACCCTGCAAAGGTGCACAAGATGCAAAGATCCCCTCCGATGCTCACACACCGGAGGGGATTTTCCATATCAGAAATGCATCAGGAAAGGATCATGCGGTCGTTGGCGAACTCGCCGCCGGACGCGATCTGGAACTTGGCCAGCAGGTCGGAGACGTGCAGGTTCTTCTTCTCTTCCCCGGAGACATCATAGATGATGTGGCCCTCGTGCATCATGATCAGGCGGTTGCCGTACTTGATGGCATCCTTCATGTTGTGGGTGATCATCATGGTGGTCAGGTGGTTCTCCTCCACAATCTTGGCCGAGAGGGTCAGCACCTTGAGCGCCGTCTTGGGGTCCAGAGCGGCGGTGTGCTCATCCAGCAGCAGGAGCTTGGGCTTGTTCATGGTAGCCATAAGCAGGGTCAGTGCCTGACGCTGACCGCCGGACAGCAGGCCCACGCGGGCGGTCAGGCGGTCCTCCAAGCCCAGGTCCAGGCTCTTGAGCAGTTCACGGTAGCGCTCCCGTTCGGCCTTGGTGATACCGATCCTCAGGCCGCGGCGCTTACCGCGCCGGGCGGCCAGGGCAAGGTTCTCCTCGATCTGCATGGTGGCAGCGGTGCCGGTCATGGGGTCCTGGAACACGCGGCCGATGTAGGCGGCGCGCTGGTGCTCCCCCAGTTTGGTCACGTCGGTGCCGTCAATGATGATCTTGCCGCTGTCCACGGGCCACACACCGGCCACAGCGTTCAGCATAGTGGATTTGCCCGCACCGTTGCCGCCGATGACGGTGACAAAATCACCTTCGTTCAATTTCAGGTTCAGACCGTTCAGGGCCGTTTTCTCGTTGACGGTACCGGCGTTGAAGGTCTTGGAAACATTCTGGATCTCAAGCATTTTTTGCATCCTCCTTCTGTGCCTTCTTTGCCGCGGGCTTTGCGAAATACTTGCTCTTCCAATAGGGCACGGCCAGGAACACGGCCACCACGGAGGCGCTCAGCAGCTTGAGCAGGTTTGCGTCAAAGCCGAGGGTCAGCACCAGCTGGATGACGATGTAGTAGATGATGGCACCCAGCGAGACGGACACCAGCTTGAGGGCAAAGTTGTGGAAGATGCGGCTGAACAGGGCCTCGCCGATGATGACAGCGGCCAGACCGATGACGATGGCACCACGGCCCATGCTGACATCAGCAAAGCCCTGATACTGGCTCAGCAGTGCGCCGGACAGGGCCACCAGACCGTTGGAGACCGCCAGACCCAGCACCACATTGAAGCTGGTGTTGATGCCCTGGGCACGGCTCATGGCAGGGTTGGAACCGGTGGCGCGGATGCCGCAGCCCAGCTCGGTGCCAAAGAACCAGTACAGCACGCCGATGACCACGGCGCTGACCAGAATGACCATGATGATGGGGTTGTGCAGGGCAAGCTCCTTGACCCAGCGCAGGGAGATGAGCAGGTCGTACTTGTCCACGTTGATGGACTGGTTGGCCTTGCCCATGATCTTCAGGTTGATGGAGTAGAGGGCCAGCTGGGTCAGAATACCAGCCAGAATGGCCGGAATGCCCATAAAGGTGTGGAGCAGGCCGGTGACAAGGCCGGTGGCCAGACCGGCCAGCAGGGCGATGAAGAGCGCTGCCCAGACGTTCATGCCGGAGAGCAGGCACATAACGCAGACCGCGCCGCCGGTGCCAAAGGAACCGTCTACGGTCAGGTCAGCCACATCCAGGATGCGGTAGGTCAGGTACACACCAATGGCCATGATGCCCCAGATGAGGCCCTGCGCACAGGCACCGGGCAAGGCACCGGGCAGGTTGGCAAGTCTTGCAAGAATATCCAAAACGTTTTCCTCCTGTAACTACACTTTTTTCTGATACGGGAAAGCGGAGAAGAGCCAAAATTTGCTCTTCTCCGCTGATTTTATTGTAAAGTCATACTGTCACCGCAGCATGAACCCAGCGCCCCTATCAGGGGAGCTTTCTGCAAAGCAGACAGAGCGCCTGTTATTCCTCAATGGCCTCGTAACCCTCGGGAACGGTCATGCCCAGGTCATCGCAGATGGTCTTGTTGTACTTCTTGGTCACGTTGGTGTACTCAACGGGCATGGTGGAGATATCGGCCTCACCGGTCAGGACCTTGGCGGCCATCTCACCGGTGGTGTAGCCCAGATCGTAGTAGCTGATGGACAGGGTCGCCACGCCGCAGCCGGAGCAGATGCCCTCCTCACCGGCGAACACGGGTTTCTTGGCCGGGCGGCAGATGCCGTCGATGATGCCGGTGTTGGCAGCGCAGGTGTTGTCGGTGGGGACATACACTGCGTCGTTCTCGTCGGCAGCCTTCTGGCAGACAGAGGCCAGATCGTTGGAATCAGAGAAAGCGTACTGGGTGGCGGTAACGCCCTTGGCCTCCAGGTACTTCTGGACCTCGTCTACCTGATACTGGCTGTTTGCCTCGGCAGAGCAGTAGAGCAGGCCCACCTTGGTGGCCTCGGGCAGCCACTCGGTGATCATATCCGCCTGCTGATCCAGCGGAGCCAGATCAGAGGTGCCGGAGACATTGCCGCCCACGGTGCCATCGAAATCGGTCAGACCCAGAGCAACACCGTACTCGGTGACGGAGGTGCCCAGAATGGGGATGCTGTTGGTGGCAGCCTGTGCGGCCTGCAGGGCGGGGGTAGCGTTTGCCATGATCAGGTCAACGCCTGCGGAAACAAAGCCGTTGGCGATGGTGGCGCAGGTTGCGGAATCGTTCTGGGCGTTCTGGAAGTCAAAGGTGACATTCTCGCCGAACTGTGCGGTCAGAGCATCCTCAAAGCCCTGGGTGGCAGCGTCCAGAGCGGCGTGCTCCACCAGCTGGCAGATGCCAACGGTATACTTCTGGCCGTCAGCCGCTGCGGAAGAAGCCGCAGCAGAGGAAGCGGTGGAAGAAGCAGCCGTGGAGCTGGAGGAACCGCCGCAGGCAGTCAGGGCAGCAGCTGCGCCGCAGACAGCGGCGGCAGACAGGAACGAACGACGAGAAATTTTACGCATGATATTACTCCCTCAATTCTACTTTCGCGGCAACAGGACACCGCATGAAAGTCAGTATTCAAGCGGCCAATCGCATCGCGCTGCCGCTTTACACTCGTGAAGTATATCACACTTTCCGCTCTAAAACAACCGGGGAACAGCCCGAATTATCAATCAAAGTAATTTTATCTATCACTTTTTTAGATGGTTCTGTGCCGCATCTGCATTCCTTCGAGCTTTTTCAGCTCACCGTCCAGCCAGAGCAGATTTTCTTCCAGCTGGGGGCGGTACTCTTTTGCAAAGTCGTACCGGTAATACAGCGCCTGCCACAGCTTTTCCTGCATCCGCCGGGCAAACACCGGCTCAAACAGAGCCTCCAGCCGCTCCACGGTATCTTCCAGCGCCATGCACACCTGCGCCCAGTGCACATCGGTGGCCTCCCGGGCGGGCACATCGTACCGGGCCAGATAATCCCCCACCCTTGCCGCAATGACCTGCCCGCCGCACTGGGTGGGCTGCAAAAAGTAGGATACCTGACCGTCCTTCGTGATCTCCTGCGCCAGAGGGTAAAGGGCGCAGACCAGCGGCTCGGCATCGTGGATGGCGCAGTGGTTCCCGGTGAGGAAGGGGCAGTTGCCGCGCTCCTCCTTCAGCGGGGCCAGCCGCAGCACCGGCAGACGGCTGACCCGCCCGATGCTTCCCCGGCAGAACGCCCGGGCCACGGTGCGGGGCGGCAGGCGCAGGCGGGCCGCAATGCGCCACAGGTCAAAGCCCGACAGCACGATATCCTCCCGCCCCCGGCAGCAGCCGCCGCAGCCCGCGCAGGCAAATGAAAACGCCTCGTCCCGGGCAAGCAGGGGCGCGGTGCGGGTAAAATCGGTGCGGCCGCAAAGATCGACCTGTGAATCCTTGAGCATGATGGTTCTCCTGTTCTGTGAATGGTTTTGTTCCATTGTACCACAAAGCCGGGCACAGAAAAAGGGAGCGCATCCGCTCCCCTGTTCAGGACCCCCGGCTCACACGGCGGTAGACCGTTACGGCATCCTCGATGTGGTAGGGCGCGGTGCTGTGGTTTCCCCCTGCCCCGGCCGTGACCAGAATGTATTCCCTGCCCTTCACCTCGGCCAGACTGGCAAGGCAGAGCCCTGCCTCCCCGGTGTAACCGGTCTTACCGCCCAGGATCCGGCCACTGTGCAACTCTGTGCCGTCCAGCTGGCTCAGCAGGGTGCTGTGCATCGTGAACCCCTGCGGATGGCAGTTGGTGGCCGGAACGGTATACCGCTCCGTGGTAAACAGCTTGCGGAAGGTCTCGTTCTGCAGGGCTGCTTCTGTCAGCCGGGCCATATCCCGCACGGTGGAAACATGTTCTGGGTCGTGCAGGCCGGTGGGGTTGCAGAAATGCGTGGCGGTCATCCCCAGCTCTGCCGCTTTCTGGTTCATCCGGGCCACAAAGGCTTCCTCGCTGCCGCTCACCTCCCGGGCCAGCGCTTCGCAGCACTCGGCCCCTGAGGGCAGCATGGCACCGTACAGCAGATCCCGCACCGTGGCCGTTTCCCCGGCCTGAAACCCTGCCAGCGAGGCATTCTGGGCCTGCAGAGCCGGAAAGATCTCCTCGGGCAGGGTCACGGGCGTGTCGAGGTCCGGGTTTGCTTCTATGGCCAGCAACGCCGTCATCATCTTGGTCATGGAAGCCGGATAGATCGTGCTGTCGGCATCCTTTTCGGCCAGCACCTCTCCGCTGTCGGCCCGCAGTAAAATGGCATGGGGACTGTTCAGCCCATCCAGCGTGACCCGCCGGGGCCACAGCAGCAGAAGCAGGGTCGCCAGCACCAGCAGCCAGAACAGCCGCCGGAAGGCTCTGCGCCGGTGCTTCCGGCGGTGCGGTGTAGTTTTCATTCTCGTTCTCATCCTTTTTTGCAAAATCAAAAGCGCTTTCATCCCTTAATACGGGACGAGAGCGCCTTTTTCTGCAAAAAGTGGGGCCGCCCCACAAAAATTTGTGCAGCGGCCCCAAGCCAGTTTAATATTTTACCTTTTTACATCATCTACAAGAACGTGTTCAGTGCTGTGCCTTATGGAACATGCTCTTGCGCTTACGCTCCAGCAAATAACCGGCAGCCAGCAGGACACCGCCTGCACGCACCAGAACATCTGCCATCCAGTTGGTGGTACCGGTCTGGATCAGCTTGCCGCTCTCCGGGCGGGCATCCTGTACCGGCGGGTTCACGGGGGTCTCCGGGGCGGGCGTGGTCTTAGCAACTGCCTGCTCCACGGCGGGAGTGGTGGGCCGTGCATCCTGCACTGCCGGGGTGGTCGGCGTAGTGGGAGCCGGAGGAGTCGGATCGGAATCCTCAGGCGTTTCCGGTTCCGGGTTCGTGGGGATCACAGGGTCGGTCACTTCCCGCAGAGCGCCGTAAATGGTCACGGTGTACCGTGCGGAGTCGGTGCCATCGATGTTCTCACCGGTGACCTTCACGTTGGAATCCGGGCCAAAGGCATCCAGCACGCCCGCTGCTGCGGTGGTGTTGGGGTTGTTCTGGCTCTCATAGCCCCAGACGATGGTATAGGTCTTGCCCTCATACTCGTACTCGGTGCCATAGACCATATCATAGGCGCTGGGAGCACCCTCTGCCTGTTTTTCGTAGTTGCCCCAGATGAGCTTGGTGTTGCCCTCTGCATCGGTGGTCTTGGTGAAGTTCAGGCTCTTACCGTTCACCACCATATCCCGCAGAATAACGACCTGATCGCCATTCTCAGCGGTCTGGTAGGCAGTGTCGAAATTGTATCCGGCCTGCTTCAGCTCTTCCAGTGCCTTGCCGATGATCTCCGGGTCGTGGGAACCGTCCACATCCAGCATATAGTTCAGTGCGGCGGCGGGCACCCACACGGAGAGATACTGCTTCCCGGTCTCCTTGTTCAGGTCAGAGAGGTAGGTGTAGGTCTGACCTTTATAGGAAAGGGCATCGAAGTTTGCGTGGGTATCATCCTTGGTCAGCAGGAAGTTGGTCAGCTTGTCGCCCTGCTCGTTCTCCGGCCACAGGGTGTTGTCGGCCTTGTAATCATAGGTCAGCGTACCACCGGTAACGATGAGGTTCTGGCCCTTGTCACTCTTAGTACCCACGATAGAGTTTACATCCACATGGGAGCCATTCCGAATGGTAGTGGTGGAGTTGCTGCCCAGAGAATAGATACCTTTGAGGAAATTGCCCTCAGTGATAAGGGTGCCGTTATCCATGGTAAGGGTTGCACCGTTGCCGAGAACAATAGCGCTTGCGCCTTTTGTAGCCTGCGAAAGGTGCAACTTGCTATTTTGATCAACCAGAATACTGCTTGGATTCTTGCTTAGGTTAACACGCAGAGCATGAGCATAACCCTTCATTTGCAGATTATATTCGCTCTCTCCGGTAACATGCAGTTTGGTCGCACCACTCTGACCGCCAACAAACATCATACCAACACTGCCTATGGAGGTTACCTTGCTCTTGCCGCCGATTTCTACTTCATCAAAACCAGCGTAGATGCCTGTGGGAGCTTCCAATTTGACCTCGCTCTTGTTGGTAACGGTCAGTTTTCCCTTTCCGTTACTCTCGGGGCCGTAGATGGCAGTACCATTCTGAGCACTGACGCTTCCGGTGGAGTTGTCAAATGTGATGTTGGTACCGCCACCGGGAGCAACGGAGATACCCATGCCATTGCCGCTGATATTCACCTCGGAATTATCGAAGGTGATGTCCCCGGCACCGCCCTCATAGTCGATGCCACGGCCATTGCTGTCGATGTTCAGCGTGCTGTCTTCTACGGTCAGGCTGGAACCGGTTCCGCCATAGATTGCAGAGCTCTGTGTTCCCTTGATCTCCAGTGTGCTGTCACCTGTTACCGTGATGTCACCGGTACTGTCAATACCATAACCATTGTTGCCGTAGACTAAACCTTCCTGATCATTATCGATCTTATAGGCACCGTTGCCCACCGTGTCAATGGTCAGGCTGGACTTGTCCTCTACGGTCAAATCGCCCCGCTGTACGATACCGCGTCCACCCTGCGTACTGGAACCTGCTTCTGTGTGCTTGATATCCACATCGGCATTGTCCGTCAAGGTCACATCAGAATCGTTAGAGATCACCATTCCGGTAGAAGTATGATCAATGTTCAGAGAGCCTTGGTCGCTGGTCTCGTCTCCTTTGATGGTCAGGGACGCACCCTCGCCACTGCTGTCATCACCTGCGTTTTCGCCGCCCACGCGGATGCCTTCCACATTGCGGTTGGGGCTGCTCGTGCCTTCTTTTTTCGCTTCTTCTGCTTCCCTGGCGGCACCCTCCAAGGCTTCCTTGCCATCAATGGTGTTTTCGCCCTTTAATGTGACGTCCACCTTGGAGTGATCCCGTGCAACAATACCTGCGGTGTTATCTTTTTCGGTCAGATTGATTTTGGTATTATCCAGCGTCAGGTCAACGTTGGTTTCCTTGTTATCATCTTTGTCATCCAGATTCACACCGATATCAATGCCGTTGCCGCCGGTGGTCAGTTTGGAATCCTTGACTGTCAGGTCAACATCTGCACCCTCGCCCACCTTGATGATGGTTTTATTTTCTTTGGCATTTGCATCAGCGGGCACTTCAGCCGGGGTGTTAGTCTGGGTACTGGTATCGCTGGTATCTACATTCACGCCATCAACCACGATGGTTGCACCCGTCACATCCTCTTTGACCGTGATGGTGTTTCCAGGTGCGGTCTCAGTCGGGGTGTTGTTCTCTGTGTTGTCGGCAGAAGAATCTGTGGTATGATCCGTAGATGTGGTTCCCTCTTTCACATCTTCTTTGACCGTGATGGTGTTTCCCGTTGTGGTTTCCTCTGTGCCATTGCCAGAGTTATCAGTGGGTGGCGTAACATCTCCCGTTGGCGCGTTGCCGCCCTTAACGTAGATCGTACCATGATCCGCTTCATCCTCGTTGACGTAGGTGCGGTGCTCCTCACTGCCGTCCTCACCCTGATAACTATACGCGCCGCGAGTGTCATCCTTGTCAACAGTTACACTGCCATCGCCCAGATAATACGTCACCGCAGAAGCGCTGGGGCCAACCGCGCTCACTGCAACCGCAGTGGCCAGCGACATTGCTGCCAACTTGAATTTCTTGTTTGTCATTTTTCTTCTGCTCCTTTCCAGTTCATGCTCACATGATCGAAAAGTGGTGGTTAAACAGCAGACCAATCCTTTGTCAGTCATACATACTCCCACTTTCTCCACGAAAAGCACCCAGACAAAAAGAAAAAAGCGCCGCACCAGCCAAATGGCTGGTACAACGCTTTGCGTT
>OFMN01001997.1_pt1 | contig 11710 bp, 9 predicted proteins | sample 1541791 | NCBI WGS metagenome assembly OFMN01 (sample SAMN04209248, study PRJEB22552) | human gut metagenome | biome: gut; material: feces | host: Homo sapiens | place: USA: Oklahoma
TAATGATAATTTTTCCATCATAATTATGTATCCCTCCATGATGTTATAACAGTATCGGTCATATCTCTTAAACAATGATCTATATAAAAATAATTGTTTTTATTCATCTTCCTCTGGTTTTTCAAAAAGTGCGTTTACAAAAGAATCTGCATCAAACTTCTGTAAATCTTCAATCTTTTCTCCGATTCCAATATATTTTACTGGAATACCAAGTTCGGACTGAATTGCAATAGCAATACCACCCTTTGCGGTTCCATCAAGCTTTGTAAGAACAATACCGGAAATATCCGATACTTCTTTAAACTGTTTCGCCTGTACTAAAGCATTCTGACCGGTTGTTCCGTCAAGAACAATTAAAGTCTCAAGATAGGCTTCTGGAAATTCTCTTTCAATGACTCTCCGAATCTTAGAAAGCTCGTTCATAAGATTCTTCTTATTATGCAGTCTTCCCGCTGTATCACATAAGAGAATATCGGCATGTCTTGACTTTGCTGCCTGACAGGCATCGTAAATAACCGCTGCCGGATCGGAACCTTCCTGCTGTGCGATAATATCTACCCCAGCTCTGTTAGACCATTCCGTAAGCTGCTCAATCGCTGCCGCACGAAAAGTATCCGCTGCCGCCATAATTACTTTCTTATTCTGTGACTTTAACTGTGCGGCAAGCTTACCGATCGTTGTTGTCTTTCCTACACCATTTACTCCGATCACGAGAACAACGGAAGTACGGTTTTCATATTCATACGCTGTCTCATCTACTGCCATCTGTTTTTTAATAATATCAATTAAAAGCTGACGACACTCTGCCGGTTCTTTAATGTGTTCCTCTTTCACCCTTGCCTGTAAATCTTCAATAATGTTCATTGTCGTATCTACTCCAAGGTCTCCCATAATCAGAATTTCTTCTAATTCTTCATAGAAATCATCATCTATTTTAGAAAATCCATGAAAAATAGAATCAAGACCTGATGCAATATTCTTTCTTGTTTTTGTCAGCCCACTGACTAACCGGCTAAAAAAGCCCTTCTTTTCTCCCATAATTACTCCTCTCATAACCTGCAAAAAATACTGGAAATTAATTCAGATCCTTATCAATCAAATCTACAGAGATTAACGTAGAAATACCCTTTTCCTGCATAGTGATTCCATATAAAGCATCTGCCGCGTTCATTGTTCCTCTTCGATGCGTGATCACAATAAACTGCGTATCTTTCGATAACTTCTTTAAATATTTGGAAAAACGAACGATATTCGCATCATCCAAAGCCGCCTCAATCTCATCAAGAAGACAGAACGGCGATGGTTTTAAATTCTGAATCGCAAAAAGTAAGGCAATCGCTGTCAATGCCCTCTCCCCACCAGAAAGAAGCATAATGTTTTGCAGTTTCTTTCCCGGTGGCTGTGCAATAATGCGGATACCACACTCTAAAATATTTTCCGTATCCATCAATTCAAGAGAAGCCGTTCCTCCCTCGAACAGATCCTGAAATACAGTAGTAAACATCTGCTGAATACTTCCAAATTCCTTTGTGAACTGTTCCTTCATTGCCAGATTCAGTTCATCGATCATCGTAAGCAGCTTTGCTTCCGCTTCTTTGATGTCATCATACTGTCCCTTTAAAAATTCATATCGCTCGCCAACTTCTTTATACTCTTCAATCGCATTGATATTGATATTTCCAAGGCCTTTGATCTGTTTTTGCAGTTCTTTTTTCTGTCTGCGGTGCTCCGCTGCATCCTCTGCTTTTAATTCATAATGCTTTAATGTAAGCGCCTGATTGTAAGTAAGCTCATAACTTTCCCACATATAGTCTATCTTACTTTCTAAATCTTCTTTCATGCGCTCCTGTCTGGAAGATAACCTTGAAGCTTCTTTCTCAAGAATCAACAGCTTATCATTCTCGCTTTCTAGTTCCTGGAAAATCTGATTCTGCTTTTTCATAGCAGTAGAACGCTGCTGTTTTAACTCTTCAAGCTTACCGGAAATATCCTCCATCTGTATAGTAATCTCCTGCAACGCTGTTTGCAACAACTTTTGTTCTTTTTCATAAGAAATATTTTCTTCTGTAAGACGGCTCGTTTCTTTTTTATTTTCTTCTAAAGAACTCTGGAGACTTTCTGTTTCTTTTTCAATACGTTCCTGATCGTTTTGCAGATACGCAAGCTCCTGACGTTTTTTTGAAAGAGAAAGACGAAGTTCATTCTTTTCTGTTTCTACATCAGAAACTTCTTTTTTTATCTCTGCAAGCTTTTCTTTCAGTGAATCAAGAACCGAATGATTCTTTTCATGAATCTGCTCGTTATCTTCCTGCTCTTTTAAGAGTGCTTCCTTTTGAGAACGAATATCATCAATCTGTTCTTTTAAAACCCGATGTTCTTCCTTTAGCGAAGCAATTCGTTCTTTCAGCTCTTCCTTTTTCCTCTCCATATCCGGAATCTGATTATTCAGGTCATGGAGAACAAGAGATGCCTCATCAAGCATTGCCTTTTTCCGTTGCTTCTCTTCTTCTAGTTTCTGCTGTCGTTCTTTTAGATCTGCAAGAGAACTCTTTCTTTCTTCCCAGGCAGCCTTTGCCTTTCTTAACGTCTCTTTACATTCTTCGATCTCACGCTTTCGCCCAAGCAGATTACCGGAGTGCCGGAAAGCTCCACCTGTGATCGCACCACCGGGATTAAGTAACTCCCCGTCAAGTGTTACCAGACGAAGACTGAAATTATTCTTTCTCGATAATGCCAGTGCGTGATCTATGGTATCTACAACAACCGTTCTTCCAAGTAAAGATTCTACTAATGCCTGGAATCGTTCTTCTACCTGTACTAACGTGCTGGCAATTCCAATTACACCTTCATCCTCTAAAACAGCCGGAGAAATCGTACTGTTTCTTCGGCGGATATTCGTAAGCGGTAAAAAAGTCGCTCGGCCAAACCGATTCTTCTTTAAAAACTGAATCATTTTTTTGGCTGTTTCGTTATCTTCCGTAACGATATTTTGTAAAGCGCCTCCAAGAGCGATTTCAATCGCTGTCTCATACTTTTCCGGAAGAGCAAGAATATCAGCAACAACACCGATTATGCTTGGATTTACACCCTTTTGTTCCATAATACGGCGAATCGACTGATTATATCCATCGTATCTTTCTGAAATATTGACAAGTGTCTCATAACGGGACTTTGTTCGAAGGTACTCCTGATTTAAGTTTCCCATCTCATCCTGATAATTCTGCTCCTTCTTCTGAAGAGACGTTCCTTTCTCTTCAAGCTCTTGGTACCGTTCTTCCTGTTCTTTAAACGCTCGTTCTGCCTCAGACTGCTGTTTTTGCAGTTTTTCTGCTGTTTCATTATATTCTTTTAACTCTGAATTAAAAGAAATGTAACGGCTGTTATACTCTGCATTACGAATCTCAAGCTGTTCCTCCATTGCCGCATACCGACTGAGTTTCTCTTTTGTATCAGAGCTGCTGTTCATAATGGAAAAGAGCCGGTCATTCTCCCCGGAAATTCTTTTCTCACAAGACTCCTGTTCTTTTCTTTTTACAACGATAGATTCCTCAAGAGTATCTAAGGCTTTCTGCCCCTGTTCTATCTCTTGTCCTTTTTCTGTGATCGTTTTCTTTAACTGTCCGACTTCTTCGATTTTCTTCTCTTTTTCTTCCAGACTTTGTTTCTCTAAGTTCTCATAATGCGTAATCAGAAGCGTATTGGATTCTGCTTTATGAGAAAGAATAAGAATCTCATTATCTTTTTCTTCTTTCTTTCGACGAAGTTCCTCTTTCTCAGATTCTTTTGTCTCAAGACTATCTGTTACTGCCTGTGTCTGTTCCTGAAGCTTTCCATTCTTTTCTTTAATCTTTTCATAAGTCTTCTTTGTCTCTTCTAAATCGCCAGAAACAATCGTATACTGCCTCTCATTTTCTTCCTGTTCCTTTTTCAGGCGCTCATAATCATATAAAAAGAGGTGTGTATCAATATCTTTTTCTTCATCACGAAGCTTTAAATATTCTTTTGCCTTTGCACTTTGCTGTTCTAACGGCCCAACCTGCTTTTCAAGCTCTGCTAAAATATCTGTGACACGCTCTAAGTTCTGACGTTCCTGCTCTAGCGACTTTTCCGTAACTGTACGATTCTTCTTATACTTTGCGATACCTGCTGCTTCATCAAACAACTCACGACTATCTTCGATCTTACCACTTAAGATCTTCTCAACCTGACCCTGTCCGATGATGGAATACCCTTCCTTACCGATACCGGTATCATAAAATAACTCTACGATATCTTTTCTTCGACAGGAACTTCCATTAATCAGGTATTCACTCTCCCCGGAACGATACACCCTTCTTGCTACCGTAACCTCTTCATAATCAAGAGGGATGATTCGATTCGCATTCTCAAAGGTAATCGCTACATAAGCAAACCCCATCGGTCTACGACTCTGCGTTCCTGAGAAAATAACATCTTCCATCTTCGCTCCACGAAGCTGTCTTGCACTCTGTTCGCCCAAAACCCAGCGCACAGCATCTCCGATATTACTCTTACCGCTTCCGTTTGGACCTACAATACCTGTAATTCCCTGTGGAAACTCAAAGACGATCTTATTAGCAAAGGATTTAAATCCATTAATTTCAATACTCTTTAAATACATGCTACACCCGCTGCTTTTTTAACAGTAGTATGGTCTGATAAGCGGCAATCTGTTCTGCTCCTTTTTTCGTTTTTCCTTTTCCGATTGCATATGTCTTGCCACCAATTCTGGTCTCAACAGTAAACTCCTTGGCATGATCTGGCCCTGCTTCTCTTGTAAGCACATACTGTAAACGAGAATCCGGCCCTGCCTGTACCATTTCCTGCAAAATCGTTTTCGCATCGTAAAATAACGATTTATCTTCTACATCCTTTAACAGGTGATTATGAATAAAAAATCTCGCCTTATCCATACCGCCATCTATATAAATCGCACCGATCAGTGCCTCAAATGCATCTGAAAGAATCGAATCCCTTTCTCTTCCTCCCGTAGCATCCTCTCCCCTGCTTAAAAGGATATACTTTCCAAGTTCTACGTCTCTTGCACAGATCGCTAATGTATACTCACAAACAAGACTGGAACGAAGCTTCGTAAGACGTCCTTCATTATAAGATGGATATTCCCTGAATACATAATCGGAAATCGTAACTTCTAAAACAGCATCCCCCAAAAACTCCAGGCGCTCATTATTCGCCTTTCTGCGTCCTCTCTGCTCGTTCGCATAAGAACTGTGTGTCATCGCCAATGCCAAAAGCCGTTTATTCGTAAAAGAATACCCTATCTTCTCTTCTAATCCTTTAAATCGTTCTGCCTTAATCATTCCTGTTCGCCTGCCTTTTCTTCTTTTGCCTGTTCGATTTCTTCTGCAAGATGCGCTACAATCTTCTCGTTAATCCGCTGTTCCTTGAATGTAACACACTGGAAGATTGCCTTCTTTGTCTCCTTTGCCTTCGCACTTCCATGAATCTTTACAACAAGTCCCTTTAAACCAAGAAGCGGCGCTCCGCCATACTCTGTCGCATCAAATGTTTTCAATGTCTCTTTTAATGCAGGCTTTACTAAAAGACCTCCAAGCTTGCTCCTCGTTGTAGACATCATTCCCTCTTTAATTATCTGGATCAATGTACTTGCAAGACCTTCCTCAAGTTTTAAGATTACATTACCGACAAAAGCTTCTGTTACGATAACATCTGCTTCACCCTTTGGAATATCCCTGGCCTCAATACTTCCGATAAAATTAATATTCTTACAAGCCTTTAACAGTGGGTATGTCTCCTTTACAAGCGCATTCCCCTTCGCTTCTTCCGCACCGATATTTACAATGGCAACACGAGGATTCTTCACACCAACAACATCTTCCATATAAATAGAACCCATCTGGGCAAACTGTAAAAGATGTTCCGGGCGGGCATCTACATTCGCACCACAGTCAATCAACAGAGAAACTCCCTTCTCTGTTGGTGTAAGCGGTGCAAGCGGTGCTCTCTTCACACCTTTTCCCTTACCGATCAGTACCTGTCCTCCGACAAGAATCGCCCCTGAACTGCCTGCAGAAACAATCGCATCACACTCACCGTTCTTCACAGACTTAATCGCTACAACTAAAGAAGAATCCTTCTTCTTCTTAATTGCGATAGCCGGTGCTTCATTACAGCTAATCTCCTCCGTCGTATGCGTAATCTCAATCTGTTCCTTATTATAAGTATACTTATGAAGCTCTGCTTCAATCTTATCCCTATCTCCAAAAAGGCGAAGCTTGATATCCGCTCTCTCATTAATCGCATCAATCGCACCTTTAATAATCTCACCCGGTGCATTGTCTCCACCCATCGCATCAATCGCTATTACATTCTTAAAGTCCATAAAAGCTCCTTTCTTTTTTAAGAAAGTACTCTCGGAAAATCATTTTACAAAAACCTTCCGAGAATACTTTGTTGCAAATAAAGTCAAAGATTAGAGTAACACAATTAAAGGAAGATTTCAAGAATATTGATGGTTCTTGATTTTACGACACTTTTGGTAAAAGAATTCTAATCTGTAGATTTGATGTAGACGAAAAAAGAAAAAATACGATATCCCATCTGCTCTGTAGTCGCTATGTTTAAAATGCTCATCCTCATTTTAAACATGCTCCGAAGCCACATCTGGGATATCGTATTTTTTCTTTTTTCTGTCTAATTTAAATCCACAGTTGGTAAAAATGGGAATTTTCCAGAAGGGCATGGGTTTTTCTGTTCAAAATTCTGATTCAAATACTCATTGACTTTTATGTCAAATTATGTATATAATAGTCATATAATAATCATTAATATATCATAATTGGAGGTAGCGTAAATGACGGATTCCACAATCTTACAGCCAGAAGGCTTAGAACAACGCTACGAAAGATATAAAGAAAAGATAAAACACTTTACGATAATGAATGACATCTTTATGCGGAATGTTTTAAAGGAAACCGCATGTACTGAATATATTCTTCAGGTTATCATGAATAGAACAGACCTAAAAGTAATCGACCAGACTTTACAGAAAGATTATAAAAATCTCCAGGGGCGTTCCGCCATTTTAGACTGCGTGGCAAAGGATGCAGAAAACAATCACTTTAATGTGGAGATTCAAGGTGAGAATGATGGTGCTTCTCCAAAAAGAGCCAGATACCACTGCGGTCTACTGGATATGAATCTACTGAATCCAGGCGATTTTTTTGACAATCTCCCGGAAACTTATGTCATTTTCATTACTAAAAATGATGTCCTTGGATATAACCTGCCAATCAACCACATAAGAAGACGAAGCAACGAAACCGGAGAAATATTTGAAGATGGTCAACATATTCTATATGTAAACTCGAAAAAACAGGATAATACCGAATTAGGCCGCTTAATGCATGACTTACATTGCAAAGAAGCGGATGAAATGTATAGTAATATTCTTGCAACCAGAGTACATCAACTAAAGGAAACAGAGGAAGGAGTGAATCAAATGTGTCAGGAATTAGAAGAGATTTATAATGAAGGCGAACAATCTGGCGTACAAAAAGGGGAATTGAAAAAAGCAAGAGAAACTACTCTTGCCCTTCTTGAAATGGGAATGTCCTCGGAACAGATTGCAAAAGCAGTAAATCTTTCTATAGAAACTATTCAGAACTGGATATCTGAAGCATCGTTTTGATTTGTAGAAAAAACGAACGCTCCCTCTCTGTCCTATATACAAACTGTTCATCCACAGCTTGAACTTGCTCTGGAGAGCATTTTTATATAGGGCAGAGAGGGAGCGTTCTATGTATTCCCATTCCACAAATCAGTTGAAAAAATCTTAGAATGGCAAACGAAGATATTCTTTTAATTTGCAGGCTATTTTATCTGATATCAAATTTATACTTTCCGATATCTTTTGTTTCTTTTTTGCTGACAAATACCCACTTTCCTTCATAATATGCAATCGTTACAATGGTATTATATTCTAGTTTATCAAGAATCGGTACTGCCCAGCCTTGTGGAATCATTTCATATTCTTCCTGTGTTTTTATATCTGTCATAATATATATCTCATTATGCTTATGAGTATACTGTACATTTTTTAATACAACAGGAATTCTTGGATGTGGCTCATTCCAGGCTACTGTTTCATGGTTATATTCATCCTCGACCTGTGCCTGTATACTTTTTAAAGCTTCCTTACTCATGCTTCCATTATTACAATAGAGTATCGCTGTTTTGTTTTTCCCTGTAATAAGACTTACCAGTGCTGCCGTATTACAGATTGCTCTTGCTTTCCCCCATCCTAGTTCTGTTTCATGATTTTCAGACTTTATTAATATGAATGGACTTTCTAACAGTTCGTCTTCTTTTAGGAAGATTGCTTCTCCTACTTTCATTTCGGAAAGGCAACGATACTTTCTGCGGTGATCTACATCTGATATCTTTACATTTCCTGTTTGTGTAAAGGATGTTTCCTCTTGTTTTATGGTAGCGGTATCTTTCTTTTCTTCTTCGATTATAGAAATTTCTTCCTCAACGTCTTCTTCAGCGGCTTTTTGATACCACTCTTCCGCTTTTTCCATATCTTCCTCTACTCCGATACCATGCTCATAAAACTGTCCTAATTTATAAGCGGCATCCGGTCTGCCCTGTTCTGCTGCCAATGTATACCATCTTCTTGCCTTTTCCATATCTGCTTCTGTACCTTTACCCATCTCATAGCAGCGTCCCATATTATACTGTGCCTTTGCATAGCCTTGCAATGCAGCCTTTTCTCCCCAGTGAATCATTTCACCATAATCTTTCTCCACACCTTTCCCATAGCCATAAAAATGAGCAAGCAGGGCCTGGGCCGGAGCATATTCCTGCTCTGCTGACTGCACACAATACTCTACTGCCTTTTTCATATTCTGACTGGCACCTTTTCCGTTCGCATAGGCTCTCGCCAAATGATACTGTGCATCCATATCACCGGACTTTGCAAGCTTCTTCCATTCTTTGACCTGTTTGCTCTCAAAACTAAATAATCCCATATTCCGTCTCCCCCTATTACGGTGCATTGATTATACTTTAACAATGTTATTATAGCACAAAAAACAGAAAAAAGTTACATTTTCTTTAATATAATTCCTTTAATGTTAAATCCATACACAGATTTTTTATTCTTTTTCAATGTGAGAATTACTTTGCCAAGTGGTTGCATGCTATCTGTATAAGAGTCGTACATATTAACTTTAAAGACAACCTTCCACTTCTTCCCTTTCTTTGTCACAGACTTTAACTTATATACTGGTGACTCTTCTCCCCATTCTCCTACTGCCAATTTTACATAATTTGAATTACAACGCACCACTAATTCTTCCGGAACATCCGGCTCTGTCTTAAAAGGCAGCGAAGCAATTCTCGCATTTGCACCAAAAAGTTCCTGCACTCTCTGTGAAAATGCAAAATTTGTAATACGGCTCTGTCCTTCTAAAATCTGTCTTCCTGCTGCAATATTCTGCTTTTCGAGAGAAGTAAGCTTTATCTTTTTTGATTCTCCACTCTTCATGCTGTAATTTAAACGAACACTGTAAAAAAGCTGTGTTGCTTCTAATATATTATTCATCTGCTTCTTATATTTTTTCGTCATATCTGTATTTTGAATATTCTTATTACTTTTTAAATCTGCAGAAGAGCTTTTTTTCGTCTTTGCGGCAAATCCTGTGGCAGGGAAAACAATAATCAAGATTAACACAAAAATAAAAAAGCTTCTAAAAAGCTTTGACATACTACATTTCATATCTTTCATCATCCTTTACTATCTATTGCATCTCTTTTTTATTACTTTTGCTATTTTATTCCTCTTCTGCAAAAAACTCAACCCAACGGCTTTCCTGATTTTTACTATTTACTTCCTGCTTATAAGATCTCTCTCTTTCATTTATTTCATCAAGATTTATTCAAGTCGAGCAGCCGTCACTCATCACCCGAAAGATGTTGTTCCCCTGTTAAATTAATTAAATTGTAAGAATATGAATTTTTTTTGTACTATTTTTCTTTTGATGAATACAATGCTGTCCCACAAAATGTATAGAGGGATTATGTGCCGCTTCTGTTAAACTCTCAAGATATTCTTCCCCGGTTACGAGGTATTCTTCTTCCTTTGCCATCTGTAAAGCAAGCATAGAGTTTGATAACTTACCACAAAGATGCACTACGCTGTTTTGTAGAAATCTCTCACTTTCTTTTAAAAGTAAAACTGCCGCTCTCCCACTACATTCTCTAAAATACTTTTCCCCGACCATATCTGCTGTTCCTACCGGTTCTGCTAAAGAAATTATATGGCAACCTGCATTGATGGCGGCTTCTAAATACTTTGCTTCCTCAAATGCGATTTTTTCTAATATACGATTTAAATGTTCTGTTTTTGTCTGCATCGATGCATATAGCTCCATCGGGTTAATGAGTGCCGATACTATAGAAAATGGCGCCTCTGCTTCAAGAATAACTGTTTCATTTTTTAACTGTTTTATAACCTCTATAACGGCTTTTATATGAGGATTTTTCATTAGTGTAAGCTGTTTCGGTTTTATTTCCTCTAAACTGGAAAATGGATACTCTCCTGTTGTCCAAAAGTTTTTTCTCTTTATAATACCGGCTCCAAGAACAGCTCCCTCTATATTCTGAACAAGCGGTACAACAATTTCTTTTCTGTTTTCTATCTGTTTCCATGCAAGTAAGACTCTTTTCATTGCCTCTGCATTTGAAAGAATAGATAGATCTTCCTCCCAGATCTGTAAGGGCATCTTTCTTAAATCATTTCCACTACATTTCCATGTTTGTTCCATATCTATTTTCCCATATCTTTTTTCCTATAGCTGTTTCAATTACTGTATTTTACTTTTTTATAAAACGATTACCTGATCTGACTAATGCATTGCAGTAGATTTTATAAAGGATTCATACCTTTATGATATCACCGGCAAATTCATGTCCCATGATTGCCGGATGCTCTGCCACATCCTCATGAACACGTTTATGCTCTGTACCAAGAATAGCACATTTATAGGTAGACATACAGATACTATCTGAAATAACTTTTACAAGAATTTTATCATCTGTAATTTCCGGAAGTTCAAATTCCTCCAGACGAAGATCGTTAGCTCCATGAAGTCTTACACCTTTTGCTTTCATAAATAATTCTCCTTCCTATGATAACGAATAAATATAGTATTTTGCAATATATTTTTTATTTTTATTACATTGTATGCATTGCTACTTTTGAAATCAATTCACTGATTACTTCATACTCTGCAGCTTGTGTTCCACTGCACATTACATTTGCCGCCCCCGTTGCTGTAGAAAGACGAACGGTTTCTTCTAAACTCATTCCTTTTTCTTCTGAAAGTGCCAGTGCTGCAATAACACTGTCTCCTGCACCTACCGTACTTCCAACTGGTACTTTGTTAAAATAAAAAAAATTTTTATTTTTCAAGAAATATGCTTTTGAAACAACAATTTTAATACAAAAAAATACTCCATGTATTCCCGAAATCTTTTTTCAATATAAAATCAAAGAATGAGCATACGTATTTTCGCAGAGTGTTTTTTCTTTATAAGAACGCAGTTTTCTTTCCTGTAAACAAAAAAAGACACATGAAGTGTCTTTTTACTAAAACAGCGCTACCAGGATTCGAACCTGGAAATGCTGGAATCAGAATCCAGTGCC
>OFMN01002018.1_pt1 | contig 11601 bp, 7 predicted proteins | sample 1541791 | NCBI WGS metagenome assembly OFMN01 (sample SAMN04209248, study PRJEB22552) | human gut metagenome | biome: gut; material: feces | host: Homo sapiens | place: USA: Oklahoma
GTTTGAACAAAAAGAAAAAGTCCACAAACACTTCCCCTTATCCCGATGAAGTCATCGACCGTCTGGCACGGGCGTTCTACCCGGCCATCCTTGCCTGCTGGAACAGCGAGGAAGGACAGCGAGAGTTTGCCGCATGGCAGACAGAACAGGCTCATCTTGCAGGAAAAGAAAAACAGGAAGTTCCCGCTGGGGAACTCCCTGCCTTACTTATCGTGTGTGGATTTTTGCAGGGTGCGTCCTTCGGGGCGCACCCTGTTTTTGTGTTTAAAGAGAAATCACTGTGTAACCTTGACGGGCAAAGGTAAGTGTTATTTAATGTATTTGAAGCCTTTTTGAAAACAGTACATATCATAGGAGTGTGAGTTGAATAATGTCACTGTCTGATTCGGAGTATGTTACCATTGATAAAGATATACGCAATACAGGCTTTTTTTCTGAATATTTACCTCCTTGCTTTCAACTGAACCCTAAAGCATTTCTGCAGCCGCCACCTTTTGAATGCGATTTGATACCTCCGTACAATTTTAACATGAGCAGATTCAATCAAAACGATGCGCGTAGAATTATCAGCATTCCAGAAATCGGAGCATATGCGGTAGTTCATGCATACATGAAAGAAAAACATATTGTTAAAGACTTAATAGAGTTCACTGAGAATAATCCTTGCTCATTTTCTCCAATTTTGGGAGTGAATCATACGATTATTCGACACGAGCAATCGTACGGCGGCGATGCTCCCACAGGTGATATTCCCATGCCATCAGATTACATTTCAAATCTTGCAGCAAAGATAATCAAAGCAAGTGGAGCCAAAAAAATCTTGAAATTGGACATTTCCAACTTTTTCTCTAGCTTTTATCTTCATATGATTCCTGCTATTATTTTAGGGTTCGATGAAGCCAATCGACAGTTTCAGAATTTTCAGCATGGTGAGTCAGTAAGCGACACCTACACTATATATAAGAATTTGGATTCTATATATCGAAAACAAAATCTAAACCGAACAAATGGTCTCCTTGTTGGTCCGCTCTCTTCAAAAATAATTGCAGAAGGTATGATGGCAAGAATCGATAAGGAACTTTGTAACGCGGGTTTGAATTATTCTCGGTATGTTGATGATTATGAAATATATATTTATAATGATGATGAAAAGCAAATTGTCAGCATAGTAGGACGTATATTAAAGAAATATGGATTCACATTGAATTATGAAAAAACAGAAATTACTGAGTTTCCCTATTATATAGCTGAAAATCTAAAGAAAATTATTGAAAAATATCAATCGGCAGTGGATGAAAATCCATTGATATCACATAACGCCGAGTTGATGAACCTTTTTAACACATTTTTCAATCTTGAAATTTCAGGGACCAAAGGTTCAATAAGATACCTCTTAAAGAGCATCGAAAACGCTCCCATCGAGCTTACTGATGATCAAGATCAAAGACTTTACCGTGCATATCTTTTTACAATCTTAACTAATAATGCTCGATCTCTAACAAAAGCTTGTTCGCTTATTCTTAAAAGTACAACATATGAGCCATTGAACGAAAAAGAAAAAGCTCAGATTTCAACAATGCTTTTGATGAATCTCCTAGAAGATCATGACTTGGAAGTTCTCTGGTTACTATATATTTTAATAGAAGCTCAAGCATTGGTCCCTAATGATTCTGCAATCAATAAAATTATTGAAAGTCAAAATGAACTTGCTCAAATAATGCTGCTTCGTAAAAATTTTTTATCTGACGCTCAGAAACAAACAATTTCCGAAAAAGCACATTCTTGGATTTTGTTATATGAACTGTTTTCTAACGATATTATATCCGAGGAATCACTCGTCCGAAAACTAAATCTCAACAAAAACCTCAACATGTATAGAAAAATGAAAGATAACGACGTTCATTTTTGTTACTGACATGTAAGAAGCTCCTCTCATAGAACATAGAAAGATGTACAACTATGGTTGTAGCACTGTGGTAATATACGGCATATCCTCTGTCTAGTCACATAAGATGGAGAACTTACATGATATAGGAGCATCAAGTTCTCAGGCTGCAAACTTGATGCAAAGCAAAAGGCAGGGCACCACCTTCATGGTGATACCCTGCCTTTATTCGTTCTTGCTTACCGTTCTGCGTACTCTCGCCGCAGAACCTCCGATAAACAAAAAACGTACCCGAACCCTTTCTCGTAAAGAATCGGGTTCGAGTACGAACTGTATGGTGGACGGTACAGGACTCGAACCTGTGACCTCCTGCACGTCAAGCAGATGCTCTACCAGCTGAGCTAACCGTCCATAAGTCATATCGACTTGAATAGTTTACCACAGCCTGTGCAAAAAAGCAATACTTTTCTGTGATTTTTTATTTTTCCGCCTTCAGCGACCTGCGGACGATATCGTACAGCACCGGCTTCATGGCTTCAATATCATCGGGTTTGCCCTCCAGCACGCTGGAATAGCACACCGACATGCACATGCTGCCCAGTGCCGTGATGCGCTGGTAGATCTCCCGCTCGGTGCGGCCGGCCATTTCCGGGCTGGTCAGCACCACATTCAGCAGCTTGCGCATCAGCGGCTCGGCTTCGCGGCTGGCCTCGATCTGGTCCAGCCCCGGCCATATGAAGTTGTGCTCCAGAAACTTGAGCACCAGCGTATCCTTCCGCAGTGCTTCGATGATGTGGTCGATCACCGCCACCATCTTGTCCGGGAAGTTTTCGAGCTCTGTCTGCTTTTCCACCGCTTCGCACGCATCGCTCAGCAGCTGGTAGCTCACCCGGCCCAGCAGCGCCTGCATCACCGCACCCTTATCCTGAAAATACAGATAAAAGGTGCCCTTGGCCACCTTGGCCCGGCTGGTGATGTCCTCTACGCTGGTTTTTGCGGCACCTCGCTCCAGAAACAAATCATAGGCTGCCTCCAGCAGTGCCCGGCGCTTCTCCTGCTTTTTGCCCTCCACGGTACCCATATTCCCTGACGATTCCTCTTTTCCGCTCGTTTTCATTCGCTCATTTGTGTTGTCTCAATCATTTTAGCAGTCCTTTCCCGATAGTGCAAGTCAAAAAAGCTATACAATTTCAGGCAGTTGATAAGAAAACTGACTTCTGGTCATTTTTTGCACTTGACACCCGGTTTGTCATGGTTATAATAGTGTTTGCTTGGAAATGACCACCAGTCATTTTACTAAGATTTTTAACCATTTTCTATGGAGGGTTCTCATGAAAAAGATCGCACAGGGCATTGTGCGGCTGCGCAAGCTGATCCTGACAGTAGCATTCCTGCTGTTGATCCCTTCCGCAATCGGCGCAATTGCTACCCGCATCAACTATGACATCCTCACCTACCTGCCGCAGGATCTGGACTCCATGATCGGCGAGGTAGCCCTTGAGGACGATTTCCATTTGGCCTCCACCGGTATGATCACGGTAGAAGGCTTACCCACAAACGAACTGATCGCCATGAAGAAGGACATCGAGGCTGTTCCCGGCGTGACCCAGACCTTCTGGCTCAGCGATGTGATCGACCCCAGCATCCCCACCGAGATGCTGCCCGCCGATGTGCAGCAGTTCATGTTCGGCAAAAACGATTCCACCATGCTGATCGTCCGCTTTGACGCCCCCAGCGCCAGCGACGAAACCATGGAAGCCGTTGCTCAGATCGAAAAGCTGCTGCGTAAGGACTGCTTCTTCGGCGGTATGAGCGTTATCCTGCAGGACACCAAGGCACTGGTCAATCAGGAAATGCCCATGTACATCCTGATCGCCGTGGGTGCCAGCCTTTTGGTGCTGTTCCTTTCGCTGGAAAGCACCATCACCCCGCTGCTGTTCATGCTGGGTCTTTTGTTCCCCATTGCGTACAACTTCGGCACCAACATCTTTCTGGGCCAGATCAGCTACATCACCGAAGCACTGGCCACCGTGCTGCAGCTGGGTGTCACGATGGACTTCTCCATCTTCCTGCTGCACCGCTATCAGGAAGAGAAGGAGCTGCGCTCTTCCAACGAGGAGGCCATGTCCAGCGCCATCTGCAAGACCATGACCTCCATCTCCGCTTCCAGCCTGACCACAATCGCGGGCTTCCTTGCACTGTGTGCCATGCGCCTGACGCTGGGCCGCGATATCGGCCTTGTCATGGCAAAGGGCGTTGCCCTCGGTGTCATCTGCACCGTGGTCATCCTGCCCTCCCTGATCCTTACCTTTGATAAATGGGTGGAAAAGTACAAGCACCGCACCGTGATCCCCAAGCTGAAAAAGCTCAGCTACTTTGTTTCCAACCACTCGGTGCCCATCGTGGTTATCTTTATCCTCATCCTCATCCCCTTTGCCATCGCGCAGAACAAGACCGAGGTCTACTACACTCTGTTCGACTCCCTGCCGCAGGACCTGACCGGCATCGTGGGCACCAACAAGCTGGGCGAGGACTTCGGCATGACCACCAGCCACTTCATTCTGGTGCATGACGACCTGACCGCCACTGAGGTGAGCGACCTGTGCGATGAACTCAAGGACGTGGATGGCATTACGCAGGTGGTAAGTCTGGATTCCATCACCGGCCCGGGCTTCCAGACCGAGCTGCTGCCCGACAGCATCATGGAGATCCTGCAGTCCGGCGGCTACAAGCTGATCCTTGCCAACAGCTCCTATAAGACCGGCACGGACGCCATCAACAACCAGCTGGACGAGATGATTTCCCTCATCAAGACCGTTGACCCCGAGGGCGTCATCACCGGCGAGGGCGCCATGACGAAAGACCTGATCGAAGTGGCAGATGTGGACTTCAAGAACGTCAACGTCTGGTCCATCATGGCCGTTCTGGTCATCATCGCCGTTTCCTTCAAGAGCATTTCCATCCCGGCGCTGCTGGTGGCCAGCATTGAAGCCGCCATCGCCATCAACATGGGCATCCCGTACTTCACCGGTACGCAGCTGCCCTTCATTGCAAGCATCGTCATTGGCACCATCCAGCTGGGTGCTACCGTGGACTACTCCATCCTGATGACCACCCGTTACCACGAGGAGCGCGCCTTTGGCCGCACCCCGAAGGAAGCCGCCCAGCAGTCGCTGGAGCACTGCAGCCAGTCCATCCTGACCAGCGGCCTGACCTTCTTTGCCGCCACCGTCGGTGTGGCTGCCATCAGTAAGATGGAGCTGCTGAAGAGCATCTGCCTGCTGATCTCCCGCGGCGCACTGATCAGCATGGTGGTCATTCTGGTGATGCTGCCCGCAGCCCTGATGCTGTGCGACTGGATCATCCGCCACACCACCCTCAAGTGGATGGTACCCGAATCCGCCAACGCCAAGAAGTCTGAAAAGGAGTAATTACGTTATGAAAAAATCGCTTCGTTTCGCCAGTGCGGCGCTGGCTCTCACCCTCGCCGCAGGCTGTGCAATGCCCGCATTTGCAGCTGGTAAGAGCAGCTTTTCCAAATCCGAGACCGTCTATGCTGTGATGAACGGCGACGGCTCCATCAAGAGCACCACCGTCAGCGAGCACCTGTACAGCGCCTCCGGCCTTGCAAACGTCACCGACAAGACCACCCTGACCGACATCCAGAACACTGAGAGCGATGCCGAGTTCACCCAGAACGGGGAAGAGCTGGTGTGGAACACCAACGACACCGATGTTTACTACAAGGGCAATACCGACAAGGCCCTGCCCATCGATGTGAAGGTGACCTACGCTCTGGACGGTCAGGAAGCCGCCCTTGAGGACATCATTGGCAAGAGCGGCCACCTGACTGTGACCGTCAACCTGAAGAACAACGAGACCGACACCGTGAACGTGAACGGCAAGGACCGCACCATCGTCACTCCGCTGATCACCGCTGTGGGCGTCATTCTGGGCGGGGATGCTTCCAACATGACCGCAGAACACGGTATGATCGAAAGCGCCGCCAAAAGCAGCGTTGCCGCCTTTGTCACCCTGCCGGGCGTGAAGGATTCCCTGTCCGGCCTGCTGCCCGATGAGGTGAACAGCATCGAAGACTATCTGCAGGACACCGTGACTGTGGAAGCCGATGTGGAAGACTTTACCTGCCCGCAGGTCATGGTGGCCTGCGCTACCAGCACGGCCGCTCTGGGCACGAGCAACGTGTTCGACCTGAGCAGCATCAACGACCTGACCGATGGCATCAACCAGCTGAACGATGCCATGAGCCAGCTCATGGACGGCGCTTCCCAGCTGGTGGACGGCACCTCTCAGCTGGCAGGCGGTGTTCTGGCCCTGCTGGACGGTGCCAACACCCTGAACAACGGCGCTGCCGCTCTGGACGACGGCCTTGGCCAGCTGACCAACGGTCTGGACACCCTGAGCGCCAACAATGCAGCACTGAACGCCGGTGCGCAGCAGGTGGCGGACGGTGTGCTGGCTTCTGCCAACAAGACCCTGAAGGAAGGCGGCCTGATCGACGAGGATATGACATGGTCGAACTATGAGGCTGTGATCGACAACATCCTCACCATGAACGATAAGACCCTCGCTGCCGGACGCCGCAAGATCGTGCGCACCGTGTGGGAGCAGGCTCCCAGCTTCAAGGACAGCCAGCTGGATCTGGCTCTGTATCTGTCCGCGACCAAGACGAACCACGATCTGGAAGCAGCTCTGAAGCTGATGCAGAACTTTGACGCTTCCATGCTGACCGGCGCTCTGGAGATGGTGACCAATGCCGATGCCAAGAACACCGCCAAGGCTGAGCTGAAGTATCAGGTGGAGAACAGTCAGGATATGGCCGATGTCCGTGCCCTGAAGACCAGCCTTTCTCAGATCCAGTTCTTTGTTTCCAGCGTGAACCAGTACACCGCAGGCGTGCAGACCGCTGCGGACGGTGCCCACTCCGCAAAGGATGGCAGCGCACAGCTGGCTGCAGGCACCAAGACCCTGTATGACGGCGTGAACACCCTGAACACCGGTGCAGGTCAGTTGAATGACGGCGCAGGCCGGCTGAACGACGGTCTGAACCAGTTCAACGAGGAAGGCATCTCCAAGCTGACCGGCGCGCTGGATCAGGATCAGCTCCATGGCCTGAAGACCGTGCTGGACGAGATGACCGACCGCCTGAACGACTACACCAGCTTTGCCGGTGCACCGGACGATGCCGAGAGCAGCGTGAAGTTCGTCTATAAGACCGCTGAAACCGTGGCTGCTGCCGACACCACTGTAGCCGAGACCGAGACGGTGAAGGAAGGCAATATCTTTACCCGCCTGTGGCAGCGCATCGTGAACCTGTTCAAGTTCTGATAAGACATCTTCGAGAATTCATGTTGAACCTCTTTCCATAGAGAAGGGGCTGTTGCAAAACAGCCCCAACGAAAAAATGAGATAGGCTTCCCCGAAAGGGGCTGCCTATCTCATTTTTTTTTGAGATCTGCCTTTGAGTTTTCAGCGTTCTGCCCGTTTTGTACGGTGAATGCGGCTGTTTTCAACATTTTAAAGAGACGCTGTTTTGCAACAGCCCTGCGGGCGATGAAATGGCCCGACTCGTGTCCGGCAAGAAAGCTGCCCGCCCACGATATGCAGTTTACTTGCGTGCGATCATTTCGGTGTAAGCCAGTACCAGCGGGCCCACGCCCTTGGCATCGTTGCAGACCACCGGCTCGCTGAAGTAGTAGGCCAGAGAGCCGTCGCGGTGATCCTTGCCGCCAAGACCCGCCACCAGACAGATGCCGTCCAGCTGCAGACTGCCATCCGGGTTCTTGGAGAGGTACTTGTCGCAGGTGCCGTAGAAGGCCTTTTCGGCCCATGCGGCCATGCGTTTGGGCAGGTAGCCAAGACGCACGCCTTTGAGCACCGCGTAGGCAAACAGAGCGGTGCCGCTGGTCTCGAGGTAGTTGCCCTCCACACCGGGGTGGTCCATCACCTGCCAGAACATGCCGGTCTCCTCGTCCTGGAATTTGTGCACATCCTCAATGGTCTGCTTGAGCATTGCCATGATGCCGCGGTACTCGTTGTACAGCTGCTCGTCCATCCGCTCCAGCACGTCCACCATGGCTACCATGAACCAGCCCATGGCACGCAGCCAGAAGTTGGGGCTGCAGCCGGTGACGGGGTCGGCCCAGTACATCTGGCGGCTCTCATCGTAGCCGTGGTAGTACAGGCCGGTCTTTTCGTCCCGCATGTGCTTTTTGATATTCATGAACTGTTTGTAGCTGTCGATGCAGCCCTGCATCTTGTTAAAGCGGGTCTCGTACTCCATGTAGAAGGGCTGGGCCATGTAGGTGCCGTCCAGCCACACCTGCCACGGGTAGATGTCCTTGTGCCAGAAATTCCCCTCTTTGGTGCGGGGCTGGGTGGCCAGCTGGCTGCGGATGGTCTCGATGGCCTTGCGGTACTTTTCATCCCCAAAGATATCGTACAGGGTGAACAGGTTTTTGCCCTGATTCACGTTATCCAGATTGTACTCCTTGGGGTCGTAGGTCTTGATGGAGCCATCCTCCTGCACAAAGGAATCAATGAAGCTCTTGGAAAAGTTCAGATACTTCTCGTCGCCGGTGGTCTTGTACAGGCTCAGGCAGGCCGTGATCATGCAGCCGTCGATGTAGTTCCACTTGTTGGGCTTGCCGCTGCGCACCTTCTCGATGTTCCACATGGGTGCTTCGGCGCTGGAATTGGCAATCAGGTAGTCCACGTAATCGCCCAGCATGGCAAGAATTTCTTCATGGGTCATGGTATCAGTCCTCCTCAAAATGGCCGACATTTGCAAAGTGCAGGCGTTCGCCCTCGTAGCCCTCGATCTTCACGTTGTGCAGGTCGATCTCCTTGACGTTCTCGGCGTAGATGGCCAGCTTCTTCACCAGAGGGCGGTTATCCGCCATAGCGGCCTGACCGGCCTCGGCATTGGGGTCAAAGGTGATCGTGACGTTCTTCATGGAAACGCGCTCAATGGGCTGCTCCGGCAGGCCGTCGAAGTAGCATCCCGCGAACTGAGCGTCGGTGGCGACGATGTCCTCCATGGTCAGGCTGCCCAGCTTCGGGGTGTACTCGTCCACGGGCATGGCATCGCGGCACTGCACATAGGGGCCGTGGCCGTCCGGGTCACAGAAGTAGAACATGTTGATGACGAAGGGTGCCTTGACACCGCGCATCTCCACGTTGCGGAACACCAGCCCGTCGATGACGGCGGTGTTGCCGCGGCCACGGCGGGTCTTGACGCGCAGGCCGCGGTCGGTGTGGTCCATCAGGCACTGAGTGACCACCATATCCTTCACACCGCCGCTCATCTCGCTGCCAATGACGATGCCGCCATGGCCTTTGTCCAACAGGCAGTTGCGGATAACGGTGTGCTCACAGCTCTTTTTCAGCTTCATGCCAAGGAATACCTTGCTGGCCTTCATGGCAATGCAGTCGTCGCCCACATGGATGTTCACGCCGATGATGCGGATATACTCGCAGCTTTCGGGGTCGATGCCGTCGGTGTTGGGGGCATTGTAAGGATTGTTGATGTTGAAGTTCAGCAGGTCAAGGTGCTTGACAAAGATGGGGTGGATCGTCCACGAATAGCTGTTCTGCACCGTGATGCCGTGCAGGCAGATGTTCTCGCTGTCCACAGCAGCCACAGCGCGGGGCCGCCATGCGATGCGCTTGATCTTGGGCGTTACCCACCAGTCGCCGTTCTCGGCATCGCAGTCCAGCGTGCCCTCGCCGGTCACAACGACATCGTGCACCTGCGTGATGTTCAACAGACCCGCAAAGCTGCTCAGGGGATTGCCCTCCCAGCCGGTCAGGTAGTATTCATCCACCTCGTTCTCGCTGGGGATCACGCCGGGCAGGATGGGGTAGTGGGTGCGGTCATTGTCGCCCAGCAGCACAGCGCCCTTTTCAAGATAGAGGGTGGTGTTGCTTTTCAGGAACAGGCTGCAGGTGCGGTAGCGGCCTGAGGGCACGTACACTGTGCCGCCCTTGGGGCAGGTAGAAAGAGCCGCCTGCAGCTTGAGGGTGTTGTCCGTGGTGCCGTCGGCCACCAGACCGTAGCGGGAAGCATCCACAAAGAAGGTCTCGGCCTCGGTGGTAAAGGTGCAGGTCAGGCTTTCGCCCTCGGCCTGCACACCCACCGTGTACTCCGTACCGGGCAGCAGGGAGAACAGGGAAAACACGTTGGTCTGGCAGGCTTCGTAGACGGTCTTTCCGTTCAGGGTAACGGTGAACGGGTGGGCCGGACGATAGCACAGGCCGTTTTCCAGCTCGAAAACAGCGCTGCGCGTCATGGAACGGATAAGCGACAGATTCATGAGAGAACCTCCTGATGGTTTTGTCTTGCCCGAATGCCTTGGGCATGGTATGATGAAAAAGAACCCTCTCAGTCAAACCCTTTGGGTTTGCCAGCTCCCCCGAAGGAGGGAGCTTTTATGGAGCGGAACGGTCAAATGCATAAAACCTCGCCCTTTGGGAGAGGTGGCATCGCGCAGCGATGACGGAGAGGGTTTTCCCTCGGAAGATGATGAGAAGTGTATTATGAGATCAGAACGTGAAAAGATCACCGGCAAGGTGGCCGCTGCCACCCTGCGGCTGAATGCGAACCGCTACGAGCTGCCGCCGGATGAGGACACCTGCTATCTGCTGCTGGTGTCGGAGGGCAGCGTCACGCTGGAATACGAGGGCGGGAATGTGCTGGTAAACCCCGGCAGCGCCGTGCTGCTTGGCCCCGGCGGCTGCCGCTTTGCACAGACCGGCAGCGCCGTGCCGCAGATCGTGGGGTGCCACTTTCCGCTGGGGATGCTGCATGATTTGAAAAACACAGCCGGGCGGGATTTCGGCCGCCTGTTTGCGCCCGGGGAGCACACAGTGCTGTATGCACCGGTGCAGTGGCAGAGCCGCATCCGTACCCTGCTGGAAATGATGGCCAGCGCCAGCACCGAGCAGGATTACCCCGGCCCGCTGTACCTGCTGCTGATCCTGCACTATGTGGAGCAGGAGTGCATTGCCGAGAGCAGCGCCGTGGCGCGTCCCCACAACGAAACGGTGGAGCAGATCTGCGCCTACCTTGCGGCCAATTACCGGCAGAAGTTTTCCCTCACCGAGGTGGCGGCGCAGTTTTATCTTTCGCCCTACTACCTGAGCCGTTTGTTCCGGCGGGTAACGGGCCAGTCCATCGTGGATTACATCAACAACCGCCGCATCGAAGCGGCCCAGAAGCTGCTGGAAACGACCGAGCTTTCCATCAGTGCGGTGGCCGAGCAGACCGGCTTTGCCAGCGCCGCCCATTTCCGCCGGGTGTTCCGCGAGGTGATGGGTACCGGCCCACTGCAGTACCGCAAAGGACATAAGAAATAAGAAACACCCCCTGCGCCATCTACGGGAACGGCACAGGGGGTGTTTGTTTGTATCAGATGATCTTATGCTGTGCGGGGAAAGGGCTTAGCCCTTGACGGCACCGGCAGAGATACCTTCAACGAACTGGTCCTGTGCACAGAAGAAGACGATCAGCTGCGGCAGGATGGAGATGAGGGACAGAGCAAGGATCTTGTTCCATGCGAAACCGGTATCACCGTCCATGGACAGCTTGACGAACAGGGACATCGGGTACTTACCGGGAGTGCTGACGTAAAGCAGCGGACCCATGAAGTCGTTGCAGCTCCACATGAACTGGAACAGTGCGCAGGACACCAGAG
>OFMN01002026.1_pt1 | contig 11544 bp, 9 predicted proteins | sample 1541791 | NCBI WGS metagenome assembly OFMN01 (sample SAMN04209248, study PRJEB22552) | human gut metagenome | biome: gut; material: feces | host: Homo sapiens | place: USA: Oklahoma
AGGAGGCCACTTAATGTGGCCTCCGTCGTGAGCAGGACTGTAGAGCAGGAAACTTCATCAGTGCCCGCCCCACGGGAAACCGGCGGGATGGACCAGTTCAGATGGGGCTTTGATGCATGGGTGGTCTGTTGGTGGGCAAATGGGTATCATACTGTAGTTACTGCATCGACTCTGTGATGCATGTTTGTACGTTCCCGGCGGTCGGTTTGCCAGAAGCGCCCCGTCGGTTGTTCCAGACCCGTTTCGAAGAAAGGAAACCACACGAACCTATGGCAGCTAAAAAATCATCTCCCTTGAAGATCATTCCGCTCGGCGGCCTTGACGGCATCGGCAAGAACATGACGGTCTTCGAATGCGGCGACGACATGGTGCTCGTTGACGCTGGCCTCATGTTCCCCGACGACTCCCAGCCCGGTATCGACCTGGTGCTTCCCGACTACACCTATGTTCTGGAGAACGAGGAAAAGCTCCGCGGCATCGTCGTCACTCACGGCCACGAGGACCACACCGGTTCGCTACCGTATCTGCTGCAGGACCTCAACAACAAGGTGCCCATCTTCTCGAGCAAGCTGACGCTTGGCTTTATCGAGGGTAAGCTCTCCGAGTTTCGTATTCGTGCACCCAAGTTCCGTGAGGTCAAGGGCGGCAGCCACGTCAATCTGGGTGGCATTTCGCTCGACTTCTTCTCGATGACGCACTCAATCCCGGGCGCTCTGGGTGTGTTCATCCGCACCAACCAGGGCACTGTTATGCACACCGGCGACTTTAAGCTCGACCAGACGCCCATCGACGGCGTCACGCCCGACTATGCCGCTATCAGCCGCTTTGCCAAGCAGGGCATCGACCTGCTGCTGTCCGACTCCACCAACGCCACGGTCCCCGGCTTTACCAAGTCCGAGGCCGAGGTTGGCCCCAATCTGCTGCATGCCATCAAGAATGCTCCGGGCCGCGTGTTCGTCGCGTCGTTCTCGAGCCACATCCATCGACTGCAGCAGATCTGCGACGCCGCCCGCAAGTGCGGCCGCAAGGTCGTCGTGACCGGTCGTTCCATGCTCACCAACACCCGTGTGGCGCGCGAGCTCGGTTATCTCAACATTGATGATGCCGATATTATCGATGCCTTCGATATCGATAACCTGCCCGACGATAAGATCGTCGTCATGTGCACCGGTTCGCAGGGCGAGCCTCTGTCGGCCCTTTCGCGCATGGCTAACGGCGAACACAAGACGCTCTCCATCCACGAGGGCGATACCGTCATCCTCTCGGCAACGCCGGTCCCCGGTAACGAGAAGGCCGTTCAGCAGGTCGTCAACAGCCTCGCCAAGCTTGGCTGCGACGTGTGGGATAAGAACCGCGCTCTCGTCCATGTCTCGGGTCACGGTAGCCAGGAGGAGCTCAAGCTCCTGATGGCCATGGCCAAGCCTACGTACTTTATGCCGGTCCACGGCGAGGCCGTGCATCTGCGCGCCCATGCTCAGCTTGCACGCAAGATGGGCCTCAAGGACGATCACATCTTTATCCTCGACAACGGAGATACGCTTGAGATGCGTGGCGGTATCGTCAAGCGCGGTACGCCTGTCGAGTCTGGCGTCGTCTATGTCGACGGACTGCGCATCGGTGATACCGACCCCATCGTCCTGCGCGATCGTCAGAAGCTTGCCAACGACGGTATGGTCACGGCTGTCGCTATCGTTTCGCTCAAGCACAAGAAGATCGAGGCTATCGAGTTCTCGGGCCGCGGCGTCTCCTTTGCCATCGACGATCAGTTTTCCGAGGACGCCTCGGCGTCCATCATGAAGACGATCGAGAAGGGCAAGTTCAGCTTTACGAGCAGCGGCTCCGATGCCATTCGCAAGGCCGTGCGCGACTCACTCTCTAACTTTATCTGGAGCCGTACGCGCACTCGTCCGATGATCATCCCGGTCGTCATGGAGGTTTAGTTTGGCGCGCGGATCTGCACAAAACGCCAAAGGCAATAAAGCCAACAACCAACCGGCATCTGCTAAGGGTGCCGGTTCCCATCTTCGTGCCAATAAAGGTCACGAGGCCGACTTCGATGATTTTGAGCCCCTGGTCGAGCCTTCGGCCAACCGCGATATCGCCGGCGTGGTCATTGCCGTTTTGGCGATTGCGTCCTTCATTGCCGTGATTTCGCCGGCGACCGCACCCGTTACGGCTGCGGTTGCCGGTTTCTACCACCTGGGCTTTGGTCTGGGCGCCTACGTGCTGCCGATCGTCATTTTGCTGTTTGCCGCCACGCTCTTCTTGGGCGAGGATTCGCCGCTCAACGTGCGCTCTGTTGCGGGCGGTGCCGTGGTCTTTATCGCCGTCGTCTCCATTCTTTCGCTGATGGTGCCGGGTACGAGCGACTCGTGCGACCTTATGTTCACGCTGCAAAACCTGTCCGCCTCGGGTGGCTACATCGGTGCGTTTATTGCGAGTGCATTGCAGAATGCCCTGGGTAAGCCTATCGCAATGGTGGTCCTATTGGGTCTGGCCGTCGTTGGCTTTGTCATCATCGGCTTTTCGGTGGGCGGCGTTTTGCGCTCTGCCCGCGACCGTGCGGCCGATTTTGCCGAGCGCCGTCGTGCCGACGTCAACGCGAGTCCGTGGGGTGACGACGAAGCCCTGTCGGTGCCCGGCGTTGCCCGTCCGCACCTGAGCATTCTTCGTCAAAAGGGCTCCGATATGGCCGTGACCACGGTGATGGGCAACGATGATGACCTGGTTTTGGACGATGACGACGAGGACGAGGATCCGTTTGTCGACGTGTCCGATGCCGTGGAGGCCGAGCGCGCCAAGACGACGCTGCTGCCGCGCCGTCATGCCAAGAAGAGCAAGACGGCTCCCAAGCTCAATACGAGTGAACCCGACCCGTCTTGGTCCGAGAGCGAGATTGAGCTTACCGAGGGCGATGACGAGGACGACGAGGCTCCGATCGAGACTGCCAAGACGACCTTGCTGCCGCGTCGCCATGCCAGGCGCGGCCAGGTGACCGGCCAGCTTTCGATGGAGGACGATCCGGACAAGGTCGACGAGTCCGAGCCGCCGTTTGCCGTGAATCCCGTCTCGGCCGCCCCTCAAATTCCTGATTTCCTCAAGCATCCCAAGGTTGCCGATGCGTCTGTTGCGAGCGCTGCCGAGGCGTCTACTTCGAGCGATGGGGGAGCGGACAATGCCCCCGCGGATAACGAGGGCGAAGAAGAGGACGGCCTTAAGCTTCCGCCGCTCGAAATCCTGCATGCAAACCCTCAGTCCGCTTCTGCCGCATCTTCGGACAAGGAGCTGGAACAGACCGCCGAGTCGCTGCAGTCCACGCTGCTTGAGTTTGGCCGTAGCGCTCGCGTTGTCGGCTGGATTGCCGGCCCCACGGTGACGACTTTTAAGCTGCAGCCCGGCGAGGGTGAGCGCGTGAGCAAGATTTCGAGCCTTGAGGACGACATCGCGCTGTCGCTTGCTGCTCAGTCCGTGCGTATCTTTGCCCCGATTCCCGGCACCTCGCTCGTGGGTATCGAGATCCCCAATCGCAAGCGTCAGAACGTCAACTTGGGCGACGTGCTGCCCTATGTTAAGGGCGGTCCGCTTGAGCTTGCCATCGGCCGCGACGCCGAGGGCACGCCGGTCGTCGCCGACCTCGCCAAGATGCCCCACCTGCTGATCGCCGGTACCACGGGTTCCGGTAAGTCGGTCATGATCAACTCCATCATCACGACCCTGCTCATGCGCGCGCTCCCCGAGGACGTTCGCTTGATCATGGTCGACCCCAAGCGCGTCGAGCTCGCAGGTTATAACGGCCTGCCGCATCTTTACGTGCCCGTAGTGACCGAGCCCAAGCAGGCCGCGAGCGCCTTGCAGTGGGCGGTGTCCGAGATGGAGCGCCGCCTGAAGGTCTTCGAGCGCCTGAACGTGCGCAAGATCTCGACCTATAACGAAAAGCAGGCCGCCGGCGAGTTTGAGCATTACGATAACCCGCCGCAAAAGATGCCCTACCTGGTCATCATCATCGACGAGCTTTCGGACCTGATGATGGTCGCCGGCAAGGACGTCGAGGCCTCGATTGTGCGTATCGCCCAGCTGGGCCGTGCCGCCGGTATCCACCTTATCGTGGCGACCCAGCGTCCGAGCTCTAACGTGGTGACGGGCCTCATCAAGGCAAACATTACCAACCGTATCGCCTTCAACGTCGCAACGGGCATCGACTCCCGCGTCATCATTGACCAGATGGGCGCCGAAAAGCTCACCGGCTTGGGTGACATGCTGTTCTCAAAGGTCGACTGGGGCAAGCCCCGCCGCATCCAGGGCTGCTTTGTTTCGGATGACGAGATCAACGAGATTGTCGAGTTCGTTAAGTCGCAAAGCGAGCCCGACTACCATGAGGAGATCCTGTCGGCTGTGGCACCTGCCTCCATGTCCATGGCAGGTGGCGGCGGTATCGTGCGAACCGGCGTTGCCGAGCCTCAGGACGACGATCCGCTTATCTGGGAAGCCGCTCATATTGTGGTGGAATCGCAGCTGGGCTCCACATCTGGCCTGCAACGCCGCCTGAAGGTTGGCTATGCGCGCGCCGGGCGTATTATGGACATGCTGGAAGAAAAGGGTGTCGTCGGACCGCCCGACGGTTCCAAGCCGCGCGAGGTTCTGCTGGATGAAGAAGGCCTTGCCGCGCTGGAATCCGTCGACGCCGAGATGGCACGTGAAGATCGTGAGTTTGGAGGATTCTGATGGCTGCACGCTTTGGTGACATGCTGCTCGAGCAGCGTCGCCGAATGGGCCTTTCCATTCAGCAGGTCGCCAACACCATCAAAATCAGGCCGCAGATCATCGAGTTTTTCGAGAATGGCAATTTTGCATCGATGCCTCCGCGCGGCTATGCGCAGGGCATGATTTCGAGCTATGCGCGCTTTTTGGGCCTCAATCCGCGGGAGGTCGTCAACGCTTATTTTGACGATCTGATGGCATATGAGCGCGAGACGTCGCAGCAGGGCGGTCGTTTTCAGGACGCCGCCGGCTACGTCAATTCGCGTTCCTCGGTCGACAACGGCCGCTTCCTGATGGTTCAGGGCGGGCGTTCGACGCGTTATGGCCAGCGCCCTCAGCAGGCTGGCTATGTTACCGAAACGGGCTCGAGCGAGGAGATTCGTTCCCAGCGCGATCGTTTTCGCAGCACGCCGGCGCCCGAGGAGCGCGCACTCCCCGCTGCCCGCGGTGTCGCACGTGACCCTCGTGCCGGCTACGGCGATGGTGGTTATTCCGATCGCGGGTACCGTGGCGTTTCTTCCGGTCGTCCGCGCGGCGGCTATGCAGACGCCGATACTACGCAGGTGACGCCTCGCCTTCGATCTCAGTCGCAACCTTATAGCCAGCGCTCCTCGGCGCCTCGTTCGGGCCAGCGCAACATGCAGCGCCAAGGTAGCTATCGCGGACGTTCCGACAATAACCGCGGTCGTATGCCCCAAGGCACTGGTCGCGGTGGTTCCAATCGTGGACGCGGCGGTGGGCGTGCTCCCCAGAACAACGGTCTCGATCCACGTATCGTTTACGCCGGTATTGGTGCCGTGGCGCTGCTGCTGATCGTGCTCATCGTGGTGCTCCTGCGTGGCTGCGGCTCCTCGGCGCCCGAGTCGACGCCCGAGACGCCCGTTGCCACCAAGACATCGACTAAGAAGTCTTCCAAGACGACCGAATCCGTCGATGAGGATGAAGATACCGATGAGACGACGGACGAGTCCACCGATTCGGATGCCGCTAAGACGACGGCCAAGAAGGAGGAGAACGAGGTCACAAAGGTCAAGATCTCCGTTGCCAAGGGCAAGACTGCTTGGATTGAGGTCAAGGTTGATGGCAAGTCGGTCTATGGCGCCCAGGCGACCGGCCCCTTTGAGCAGGAATACACGCCCGAGTCCTCGATCGAGATCACCACGTCCAAGCCTTCCGATGTCACCGTTACCAAGAACGGCGAAAAGGTCCGCTATGACACCAAGACATCGGGCGTGGCACGCGTGACGATCACCGTTCCCAAGAAGGAGACGACCGACGCCGAGGACGGCGAGACCACTGACGGTAACGATGATGTTAACAGTGCGGATGGAACCGACGCCCAGTCCACGGACGGCACCGATACCGCCACCGACGGTCAAACGATGACCGATTCCACCGATTATTCGTACGACAGCTACTAAGCCGCTCGTAAGCGAAAGGATTAACCATGGCTAAAGATTCAAGCTTCGACGTCGTGTCCGAGGTCAATATGCAGGAGGTCGACAATGCCTTCCAGCAGACCACGCGCGAGATTTCCCAGCGCTATGACCTCAAGGACTCCGGCGCCACCATCGAGCTTTCGAAGGGCGACAAACTCTTTACGATCAACGCCCCGGCCGACTTTGTCTCCAAGCAGATCATCGATGTCCTGAGCTCCAAGCTCATCAAGCGTGGCATCGATCTTAAGGCTGTGTCCTGGGATGCGCCTCAGGCTGCCTCGGGCGGCACCGTGCGCGTGCTCGGTCACATCGTCGAGGGTATCGACCAGACGACTGCCAAGAAGATCAATAAGGACATTAAGGATCAGAAGCTCAAGGTCAAGGTGACGATTGAGGCCGACAAACTGCGTGTTTCCTCTGCTTCCAAGGATGCGCTGCAGGCCGTGATCCAGTTCCTGCGCGACCAGGACTACGGTCAGCCGCTGCAGTTCACCAACTACCGCTAATTCATTCGAAAGGACCGCTCTCCAACATGGATACTCCGTTGGGCTCCGTGCTCTATATCACCCTCGGGTGCGCCAAGAACGAGGTCGATACCGACCGTATGCGTTCGCTGCTGACCGCCGCAGGCTACGAGGAGGCATTCGATCCGCAGGATGCCGATATCGCCATCGTCAATACGTGCTCGTTCCTTGCCTCTGCAACGTCCGAGAGCATCGAGACCACGCTCGAGCTTGCCAACGAGGTGCAGGACGGCGTTCGTTCCTGCCCGATCGTCATGTGCGGCTGCGTGCCGTCACGCTACGGTGACGACCTACCCGACGAGCTGCCCGAGGTCGCGGCCTTTGTGAAGGCCGACGAGGAAGACGGCATCGTGGCGGTCATCGATGACGTGCTGTGTGTTGAGCGCGAGATTGCCGCCTATATTCCGCAGGTCAAGCGCACCGTCGAGGGCGCTGTCGCCTACGTCAAGATCTCTGATGGCTGCAACCGCTTCTGTAGCTTCTGCATGATCCCGTATATCCGCGGTCGTTATCACTCGCGCAATGCCGAGAGCATTATCTCCGAGGTTCGCGACCTGGTCGCCGGTGGTGTGCGCGAGATCGTACTGATCGGTCAGGACACGGGCATCTGGGGTACCGACTTTGCCGATGAGGACCTCGCCGAGGGCGCGCCGCGCAATCTGGCGCAGCTGCTGCAAGCCGTTGCTGAGGCGGTGCGTCCTCATAACGTTTGGGTCCGTGTACTCTACCTGCAGCCCGAGGGCATGACCGACGAGCTTATCGAGACCATTCGCGATACGCCCGAGGTGCTGCCCTATATCGATATCCCCGTGCAGCACTGCGACGCGCGCATCCTCAAGGCCATGCGCCGCTCCGGTTCGCGCCAGGAGCTCGAGGACCTGTTCCGCGACCTGCGCGAGCGCATCCCCGGCATCGTGATCCGCTCCACGGCCATGGTCGGCTTCCCGACCGAGACCGAGGACGAGTTCCGCGATCTTATTGACTTTATGGACACAGTCGGCTTTGATTACACGAGCGTCTTTGCCTACTCGCGTGAGGAGGGCAGCCTGGCCGCCAAGATGGAAGGTCAGGTTAACGAAGAGGTTAAGCTCGAGCGCGCCCAGGAGGCCATGGATCTGGCCGAGTCGCTCGGTTTTGCCGCCACGGCGGCCCATGTGGGCGAGCGCGCCCAGGTGATTGTCGACGGCATCGAGGAGACCGAGGACGGTGCCGAGCTCATCGGACATGCCTGGTTCCAGGCGCCCGATTCCGATGGTGCGGTGCATCTGGATGCCAGCGAGGCATCTGTGGGCGATATTCTGACGGTCGAGTTTACCGATAGCTTCTGCTACGAGCTTATCGGTCATGTTGTGGAGTAGGAGAGCGTCGTGGCTAACGAGAGCAATAAGGAACTGACGAGTGTTTGGACGCCCGCCAACATCGTGACGTGCGTGCGCATCGTCTTTATTCCGGTGTTCATGATTGTGTCGGCGCTGTCTCACACAAGCGTTGCCGGTACGGATTGGAGCACCTTCGACGGTCCGCTCGCCGCTGGCGCCTTTATTCTGTACGTCATCCTGTCGTGCACCGATAAGGTTGATGGCTACCTGGCTCGTTCACGCAACGAGATCACCGACTTCGGCAAGTTCCTGGATCCCATCGCCGATAAGTTGCTCGTGTTCTCGGCCCTGCTGCTGTTTTTGGACTTTGGTGCCGTTACCGTGTGGTCGGTGTTCATCATCCTGTTCCGCGAGCTGCTGGTGAGCGCCCTGCGCATGGTCGCGAGTGCCGCCGGTGTGGTTGTCGCGGCCGATAAGCTTGGCAAGTACAAGACGGCGACCACGATGGTCTCCATCTGCGGCTACCTGTGCGTCTTTGCGATGACCGGCCTCCAGTTGGGGCCTGCGGAGCTGTTGCTCGGTCTCTATGGCGTCTCACGCTTCCTGTACGCCGTGGCCGTTATCCTGACCGTTATCTCGGGCGCTCAGTACTTCTGGAACTGCCGCAAGATCGTCTTTTCGGTCTAGGTCCTGGTGGGCATGACGGAATCATTTGAGCAGATTGTCGCGCACAATGAAGAGCTCGCAGCCGATATCGTCGAGCGTGCAAGCGTTCGTGGTGTGACGGTTTCGACGGCTGAATCTCTAACAGCGGGCATGATCGCCTCGACGATCGCCGATATCCCCGGTGCCTCGGCGGTGCTGCTCGGCGGTGCGGTGACGTACTGCGACGAGATTAAGCATCGCGTGCTCGGCGTTGAGCAAGAGACGCTCGACCGCTATACCGCGGTGTCGTACCAGACGGCGCGGGAGATGGCTGCCGGTTCGCTGGAGCTGTACCAGAGCGATATTGCCGTGAGCGCGACGGGCTATGCCGGCCCCGGTGGAGGCACCGAGGACGATCCGGCTGGAACCTTTTATATTGGCTGGGCGTATCGCTCGGCCGATGGGGGAGCGCCGGTCGTGGACTCCATTCGTTGTCACTATGAGGGCGATCGTTCATGCGTCCGTGCCCATGCGGTCGCTGAGGCACTGGGTCGCATTGTCTACGTGCTCGATTCTATGGAATAGACGTGTTTTAAGGGGCCTCCGGGCCCCTTAATTGTGGAGATAGGGACCTCTGGCGAATTTACTCTATGTGCAGGTAGTTGGCGTATTCTTCCTTATCGTACCTTGCTCGGTTCGCCTGCGGTCAAGTTTTTGGTCAGTGTTTGGTTGGCGTTTGGTTGGGTTTTGGAAAGGTCGGCTGCATATGATTTATCTGAACGGTTGACCACGAACAGCCGTTCGTTTATTATCGATGCAGGTTGTTAAGAGGAGGGCTATTCATGGCCAAGAATTCAGGTCCCGTACGTACCGTTCATGCTCGCACGACGGGTAAAGAGCGCGATGAGATGATCGCCACCACCAAGGCCGAGATCGAGAAGAAATTCGGCCAGGGTTCCATCATGAGGTACGGCGACGGTGGTCCCGAGCTCGAGGTCGAGGCCATTCCCACGGGCGCCCTGGCCCTCGATGCCGCTTTGGGCATCGGTGGCGTGCCGCGCGGCCGTATCGTCGAGATTTACGGCCCCGAGTCCTCCGGTAAGACAACGCTTTCGCTCGAGATTTTGGCAGAGGCCCAGGCTATGGGCGGCGTCGTGGCATTTATTGATGCCGAGCACGCGCTCGACCCAACGTATGCCGCGCGTATCGGCGTGGACATCGATGAGGTCCTCATTTCCCAGCCCGATACGGGCGAGCAGGCGCTCGAGATCGTCGACATGCTCGTGCGCTCTGGCGCCATTGACGCCATCGTCGTCGACTCTGTCGCCGCTTTGACTCCGCGTGCCGAGATCGAGGGCGAGATCGGCGATACTACGGTCGGCCTTCAAGCCCGTCTGATGAGCCAGGCGCTCCGTAAGCTCGCCGGCTCGCTCGCCAAATCTAAAACGACCTGCATCTTCATTAACCAGCTGCGCGAGAAGATCGGAGTCATGTTCGGTAACCCCGAGACTACGACGGGCGGCCGCGCCCTCAAGTTCTTCTCGTCGGTGCGCATCGATATTCGTCGCATCGACAGCATTAAGCTTAAGGACGAGGTCATCGGCAATCGCGTGCGTGCCAAGGTCGTTAAGAACAAGGTGGCCGCTCCGTTCCGCTCTGCCGAGTTCGACATCATGTACGGCACGGGCATCTCTAAGGAGGGCTCGATTCTGGACATGGCCGTCGAGTGCGGTATCTGCAAAAAGATGGGCTCTTGGTTTGCTTACGGTGAGGACAAGCTCGGTAATGGTCGCGAGGCCGCCAAGGCCTTCCTGCGCGAACACCCCGATTGTGCTGACGAGATCGAGCATAAGGTTCGCCTCGCCTGCGGCCTTGAATTCGATGACGATGCTCCGTCCGAGGTCGAGCTGACCGATCAGCCCGAAACTGAGGAGTTCGATGAGCTTTACGCCATCGATGGCTCCGCGATGCTCGATGATGACGACGAGTAGCGGATGCCCTCATGTCGTATACGGTGACCGAGGCCACGGTCGTCTTTCCCGATAAGAAGGCGGCCTCCTCGTTCTCGAGTGGCTATGCATCAAAAAAGCCTTGTGCACATATCGACTGTGAGCTCGAGGGCGGTTTTGAACGATCCATCTGGATTCCTGTTCGTGTCGCGCGCCTGTTCCTTAAAAATCGCCCCGATCTTCCCTGCGATTGGGTTGAGTTTCGCGAGGCAGTGCAGCTCATTGAGCGTAAATGCGCGCTTGCCATGGTGACTGAGATGCTGTCGCGCCGCGATCATGCCACCGGTGAGGTCCGTGATAAGTTGTCTCGCTATGGTTTTCGCGCGGACGCGATTGAATTCGCCGTTGAGCGTGCCACTGAGTATCGCTTTTTAGATGAGAACCGCTTTTGCTCGTACTTTATCGAGGAACGCAAACGACGCGGCTGGGGACAGCGCAAGATTGAGACCGAGCTCAAGCGCCGCCATGTCGTACTTGATGATATCCCCGGCTATCCCGAGGAGTTTTTTGCCGTGGAGGACGACTTGGTTCGCGCATCGGCTTTGCTCGCGAAGCGTCGCGTACCTGAGACACGTGGATTCGAAAAGCTCGTCCGGTTTTTAATGGGTAAGGGCTTTTCGTACCACATCGCCGCCGATGCCGTTAAGGCGCGTCTTGATGCCGAACGTGGGGAATGTGCAGTTTAGACACATGCTAGACGCATGCGTTTTGCGTACCCGCCGTTCACCGCGTTTTAGTCGCCGTACCGGGTCCATTTATTTGACAGTTGTTACGGTTCAACGTACGATAAACAATGTCATTTGCTTTGTGATATGTGCTCATCTTTGATGAGTTTGTTTATATGTTTATC
>OFMN01002035.1_pt1 | contig 11517 bp, 10 predicted proteins | sample 1541791 | NCBI WGS metagenome assembly OFMN01 (sample SAMN04209248, study PRJEB22552) | human gut metagenome | biome: gut; material: feces | host: Homo sapiens | place: USA: Oklahoma
GGAGCCCGTTACCGACGACAATGAATAATGTCCGAAAGGAGTAAATGAATATGAACTACCGACAGGAATATGAGAAGTGGGTCAGCAGCCCCGCCATCACGGACGAGGAGCACGCCGAGCTGCGGGCCATCGCGGACGACGACAAGGAGATCGAGAGCCGGTTCTACGGCCCGCTGGAGTTCGGCACCGCCGGTCTGCGCGGCACGATGAAGATGGGCCTGCACCAGATGAACGTCTATGTCATCCGCTGGGCGACGCAGGGCTTCGCGAAGGTAATCTGCGCCGAGGGCGAGGAGGCCAAGCGCCGCGGCGTCGCCATCTGCATGGACTGCCGCAACCACTCGATGGAGTTTGCGCGCGCCGCGGCCTGCGTCATGGCGGGCAACGGCATCACCGTCAAGCTCTTTGAGTCCCTGCGCCCGACGCCTGAGCTCTCGTTCGCCGTGCGCGAATACGGCTGCGAGGCGGGCATCAACGTCACCGCGTCGCACAATCCCAAGGAGTACAACGGCTACAAGGTCTACTGGTCGGACGGCGCGCAGCTGCCGCCCCAGCACGCCGCGGCCATCGCAAAGGAATTAGAGCACATCGACATTTTCACCGGCGTCACGTCGATGGACTTTGACGAAGCCGTCAACAAAGGCCTCATCACGATGCTCGGTGAGGACTGTGACAAGCGCTTCATGGCAAATGTCATGAGCATGGTCAACGACTATGAGACCGTCAAAAAGGTCGCCGACGACTTCAAGCTCGTCTACACCCCCTTCCATGGCTGCGGCCACAAGCTCGTGCCCGAGGCGCTGACGCGTCTTGGCATCAAGCACCTTTTATGCGTGCCCGAGCAGATGGTCATCGACGGCAATTTCCCGACCGTCGTCTCCCCGAACCCCGAGAATCCCGAGGGCTTCTACCTCGCCATTGACCTCGCCAAGAAGAACGACGTCGACTTCATCCTCGGCACCGACCCCGACAGCGACCGCGTCGGTATCATGGTGCGCAACAAGCAGGGCGAGTTCGAGCCTGTCACCGGCAACCAGACGGGCGTGCTGCTGCTCGACTATCTGATCGGTGCGATGAAGCGCGCGGGCAAGCTGCCCGCGAATGCCGCCGCGCTCAAGACTATCGTCACGACCGAGATGGCGCGCGCCGTGGCGGAGGCGAACGGCCTCGACTGCTACGACACGTTCACGGGCTTTAAGTTCATGGCCGAGAAGATGAATGAGCTTGAGGGCGCGGGCAAAAACACCGTCATCTTCTCCTACGAGGAGAGCTACGGCTACATGATCGGCCACTACGTGCGCGACAAGGACGCAGTCACGGCCTCGCTGCTGCTCACCGAAATGGCCGCGTGGTACTACTCCCAGGGCATGACGCTCTTCGACGCGCTCAACGCGCTCTTTGAAAAGTACGGCTGGTACGGTGAAAAGACGCACAACCTCGTCATGCCGGGCTTAGATGGTGCGGAGAAGATGGCCGCTCTTATGAAGTCCCTGCGCGAGACGCCGCCGAGCGAGATCGCGGGCGTCAAGGTCGCGACGTACAAGGATTATTCGGATGGCACCGCGCGCGACGCCGCAAGCGGCGAGGTCACGAAGATCGCGCTCTCGGGCTCGAACGTGCTGCGCTTCGAGCTCTGCGACGGCACGCACATCGTCGTGCGCCCGAGCGGCACCGAGCCGAAGATCAAGGTCTACATCCTCACCAAGGGCTCGGATGCGCAAGAGCGCGACGCAAACCTCGCCAAATACTCCGCCTGGGTCAACACCCTCGCCTGATATTCCCCAATTCTACCAAAGCAGCAGAGGGCGGCGCGGATCACGCGCCGCCCTCATTCAATTTTAGCCGCATCGCGGCGAAAGGATGACGACACTTTATGACTCTGCTCGCTCTCTACTGGTCCATTATGATCGCCTGCTACCTCCTGGCCTCGCGCCTGCGAAAGTACGCAGAAAAATTCAAATTCGTAGACAAGCTCATGTCGCTTTCCGTTTATGCGCTGGTGCTTTTGATGGGCCTGCGCATGGGCGCAGACGAGGAGGTCACGTCGAGCCTCGGCAGCATCGGCATTCAGGCGCTTTTTGTCACGGTGCTGACTGCTGCGGGCAGCATGCTCGGCGCGTTCGCCGTGCGAAAGCTGCTGCACATCGACCGCCACGCCCACCCCGCCGGTGCAGTCGTCAACGAAGCGGAGGCTGTGCACGAAAAGGCCGACGTCTCGGGCGCGAAAATGTCTTTTATCATCCTGCTGATGGTCGTTGTCGGGATGCTGCTCGGTGATCTTGTCATCCGCCGCGTGTGCACCGACCTACCCGCCTTTCAGTCCCGCTCGGGCGACTATCTTGTAGTCGGTCTGTGTATCATGCTGGGGCTCATCGGCTTTTCCATGGGGCTGGACGGCAGCATTGCCCGCATTCTGCGCAACGCGGGGCTCGGCGTCATTTTAGTCCCCATCTTCGCCGTGCTCGGCACGTTGCTCGGCGGCGCGGTCTATGCCGCGCTCTCACCCATGACGCTGCGCGAGGGACTGGCCATCAGCGCAGGCTTCGGCTGGTACACGATGGCCCCGAGCGTCATCGCAAGCGCGGGGCACACGATGGCGAGCGCGGTCTCGTTTCTGCACAATGTGCTGCGCGAGATGCTCGGTATCATTCTGCTGCCCGTCATCGCGGGCAAGATCGGCTATATCGAGGCCATCACCATCCCCGGCACCGCCTCGACTGACGTGTGTCTGCCGATCGTCGAGCAGGTGTGCAGCTCGGAAACGGTCGCCTACTCGTTCTGTACCGGCATGCTGATGTGCATCACCTCCGCAGCGCTGGTGCCGATCATCATCGGCGCGTAAAAAATCACCCCGCAATGCACGGAAGAAATCATAAAGGGGAGTTCTCTTGTGATAGAGGGCTCCCCTTTTCGCGTCTTTACACACGGTCAAGCAAGTGCGGTATCGGACGCTCACTGCACTGCCGGGCACTGCCGGCCTTCGTGGTCGATGGTATAGTCACAGGTGAGCAAGATCTTTGAAATCGGTACGATCTTATACCCCTCGGCGAGCAGGTAGTCGAGGATATCCGGCAGCGCCTCGGGCGTATGCTCGCCCGCATTGTGGAACAACACGATCGACCCGCTCTGCACCTTGCCCGTCACACGCTTCGTGATCTCACCCGCCGAGATGCCCTTCCAGTCGAGGGAATCCCCACTGGCAGCACTTGGAAACGCCTGTCGTGCCTCGCTTCATGGCCTCCGCTGACTGTCTTCTTTCCGCCTATTCATAGCCCACCGCTGAACATGCCCAGAATCAATTCCATATTAGTAAAGTGTGTTCACCAGACACACAGCAGGAACTGCTGCCGCAGAATTGCGGCAGCAGTTTTGTGAAATTCAATCTGCGTTTGCTCAAATCAACCAAACAGGAACATACCAGTTTTTTTGATCGACCGGGATCATATCCGGCGGCATGCAGATTACGGCACCGGTTCCAATCTTCGTTTTCAGATGCGCTGCTCCAGCCGAGATGCTGTCAGCATCTGGTTCTTTCTCAATAGGATTCAGCACGCTGAAATTCTTTGCGGCATCCTTTGGCGCAGAATTTTTTTGATCTCTATCGGCGAAACGACACCATCCTGATAAATGATAAGGTCGATCTCCTTCTTGTTGCTGTCACGGTAGAAATACAGCGGCGGCTGAGATTTTCCACTGATTGAGGTAGCTCTTGTAGATCCCAGATACCACCCACGTTTCAAAGAACGCGCCGTCCATCGCTCCCCGCTCTAATGTCTCTGCGCTGGTCCATCTGGTGAGATGTGCGCAGAGCCCTGTGTCCAGAAAATACATTCTCGGAGCCTTGATCACTCGCTTCAAGGCGTTGTTGGAGTAGGGCTGGATCAGTGCCACAATCCCCGAGGACACCAGAATCGAAAGCCACTGCTTTGCGGTTGGCGCCGATTGAGCGAAGCAATTTTGATGCGGTGGAAAAACTCTGGCGTGCGGGTACCATCAGCGCAGCGGAAGCCATGCGTCGTCTGGATTTTTTAGGATTTTCAAGGGTTTCAAGATTTTCTGAAAAAATAATACATTTTTACACAGCCTTCAACAGGGTGGCAAAGCCGTCCGGAATAACTTCCGGCCCTGGCTCATACATTCTCGAAGGAGGAAACCCTTATGATTATCAAAAACACTTATTCAACCGTTGACCCTATAGAGCGCTCTGCGCGTCAGGCGGCGATCTGCCGCCGCTGCCTTCTGCTGCTGGCTGCCCGCGCGCAGAGGTGAGGCCGATGGATGCCATTTATGCGCGTCAGTCCATCGATAAAAAGGGCAGCCTTTCGATTGAGGGACAGATCGAACTGTGCCGGAAGTTTACTGTGGACGATGCCCTTGTTTTTTCGGACAAGGGCTTTTCCGGCAAAAACACCAAGCGGCCTGCTTTCGGCGAGCTCATGGAGGCGGTGGAGGCGGGCCGCGTCAAAAAAATCGTCGTGTACCGGCTGGACCGCTTCAGCCGCTCCCTCGCGGATTTCAGCCAGATCTGGGAGCTTCTGCGTAAAAACGATGTCGAATTTCTGTCCGTCAACGAGCAGTTCGACACTTCCTCACCGATGGGACGGGCCATGCTCAACATTGTGATGACCTTTGCCCAGCTTGAGCGCGAAACGACCGCGGAGCGTGTGCGCGACAACTACCATCACCGCGTTTCCCTCGGTGCATGGCCGGGTGGGCCCGCACCGTACGGGTATGCGCTTTCCAAAGCTGAGCTTGACGGGCGCAAGGTCTCATCTCTGATAGCCGATGAAAACGCAAAGACTGTTCTCCACATTTTTGAAGAATATGTCCGGTCTGAAACATCGCTGCGCGCCCTTGCCAAAGCTCTGACTGAGCAGGGCATTCACGGCCCCAAGCGCGAGGCGTGGGATAACGTGACTCTGTCCCGTATTCTGCGGAACCCCGTCTACGCGCAGGCTGACGAAGCGGTCTACTGCTATTACCTTGCGCAGGGCATCCAGATCCGCCAGATGCCCGAAGTTTTTGACGGCGTCCATGGCTGTCTTTTGATTGGGAAGCGCGACCGCAGCCGCGGCAAGTACACGAAAAAGGATGAGCAGATGCTCAGCCTGTCCACGCATGAGGGAATCATTCCGTCTTCCCTCTGGCTGCGTGTACAGGACAAGCTCTCCGGACAGATGCAGCTTCCCCGCGCCAACGCGGGAAAATACTCCTGGCTGACCGGCCTCTTAAAATGCAGCAAGTGCGGCTATGCCGTCAAGGTCAACTACATAAAGTCGGAGCAACGCTGTAAGCTGGTCTGCTCCGGTCGGTCCAACTTCGGCAGCTGTGATGAATCGATTGATGTAGACCTCAGAGAGCTGGAGACCCATATTGCCAATGAGCTCCAGCACATTCTCGATGCCTGTCCCGCCGAGCTTCCCTCAGTAAGTGAAGACCACGCGCAGGCGAAAGCTGTTTTGGAAATCGAGCAGAAAATCGATCGTCTGGTAAACGCTCTCGCCGAGAGCAGCGATGTGGCGGTCGTGTATATCTCAAAAATGATTGAAAAACTGCACGCCGAGCGGGAACAGCTCTTACATACCGCCCCGCATTCTGCGTCTCAGAGTCGGCGGTTGGATTTTTCTCATTCTGTTTTTGACGAGAAAAAATTGATCGCCGCCGAATTCATCGAGCGGATCGAACTCGACGGCAACCATGTCAACATCATTTGGAAGGCCTGATGGGGCTGCACAATTGCGTGCGCTTCATCGGGCTCTTTCATAGTCTGCACCAATTTTTTATCACGCTACAAACATCCGAATAAAGGGACGTCATACAATTTGCGCTCCTTGCCACGAGCAACAAGAAAGAAGGATTTCAATGAAAAATCGCATTCTGTCCGTCCGCCTCTCAGAGGACGAACGAAATGATCAGAGAGGAGATGAACCGGCTGTGCCAGACATTATCTTGATCCGCAATCAGTATCCAGACGCAGCAGCTTTGCACCGCGTTCTTGACTATGTGTGCCGTTCCGGAATGATAGGCGGATATGCCCTGCACACGGACTCTGCGCACTGTCATCTGCATCTTGTCGTGAACTCGGTCTCCTTTGAAGACGGCAAAAAGCACTTCAGCGGATTCCATGATCTTTTCCCGGTCCGCGATTTTCTGCAAGAATGCTTTCCGCGTTCGAACGTGCACATTTACCAGTCTTTCCCTGACTCCGATGTTAACCGCTTCGGATGCTCCGACGATGACGAATTGCTGCGGATCGATTAAAACTGCGAAAGAGCTGTAAGACTTTTCCTTGCCGCAGGAACCTTTTCAACATTTTCTGCAGCACAAGGTCAAATAGTCCTATTACACACTTTGAATTATGCCGGTTCGGCTGTATTGACAGTCCGCAGCAGGAATGCTACCATGAAATTAAAACTGGGCAAGAAAAGAGGAAAGCGAATGACATTGAATCAATTAAAAGTGGGAAATTCTGCCGTGATCACCACTGTTGGCGGAGATGGAGCCTTGCGCTGCCGCCTGCTGGATATGGGCTTGATCCCGCACACCCGCGTGACTCTACAGAAGGTCGCGCCGATGGGTGATCCTATCGAGATCCGCGTGCGCGGCTACGAGCTAACGCTGCGCGTAGAGGAGGCTCAAAAAATCGAAGTGGAGGACAAGCCGAAATGATCTTTGCACTTGTTGGAAATCAGAACTGCGGGAAAACGACTCTCTTCAACGCCCTCACCGGATCCAATCAGCATGTCGGCAACTTTCCCGGTGTCACGGTAGACCAGAAGATGGGAGAGATCATAGACGAAAAAGGCTGCTCCGTGGTGGATCTGCCCGGCATCTACTCCTTGCGGCCCTATACACAGGAGGAAATCGTCTCCCGTGACTTTATCCTCAACCAAAAGCCGGACGGCATCATCAACATTGTGGATGCCACCAACATTGAGCGGAATCTGTACCTGACACTTCAGCTGCTTGAGTTGCGGATACCTATGGTGCTGGCGCTGAACATGATGGATGAAGTGCGTTCCAACGGCGGTTCCATCGACGTGCAGAAGATGAGCGCCTCGCTCGGCATCCCTGTCGTACCGATCGCGGCCGCAAAGGGTGAGGGCGTGAGCGAGCTGGTGAATCAGGCGATTGCTGTGGCTCGGAGCAGAACTCTGCCAAAGGTGACAGATTTCTGCGCGGATGATTCCGCCGTTCACCGCTGCATCCACGCCGTTACGCATCTGATTGCCGATCACGCCGACCGCATCGGTGTGCCGGCTCGCTTCTGCGCAGCAAAGCTGATCGAAGGCGGCGATGACCTTGCCGACCGTCTGGCACTTGATCAAAACGAGCGCGAGTTGCTTGAGCATTGCATCGTGCAGATGGAGAGTGAGGCAGGACTTGATCGCAACGCGGCGCTTGCTGATATGCGCTACACCTTCATTGAAGGCGTGGTGGCATCATCTGTGGTGAAATGCCATGAAAGTCGGGAGCACGCCCGCTCCATGAAGATCGACAGAATTCTCACCGGTCGCTACACAGCCATTCCGACGTTTCTGCTTGTCATGCTGCTGATTTTCTATCTCACCTTCAATGTTATTGGTCAGCGTCTGTCCGACTGGCTGCAAGGCGGGATCGATGGCCTTACCTTTCTTGTAGACCAAGCTTTGACTGCCTATGAGATCAATCCTGTGGTACACAGCTTGATTATTGACGGCATTTTTTCCGGTGTTGGCAGTGTGCTGGTGTTCCTGCCTATCATTGTGACGCTTTTTTTCTTCCTCTCTATCTTGGAAGATACCGGCTACATGGCCCGCGTCGCCTTTGTAATGGACAAGCCTCTGCGAAAGATCGGTTTGTCCGGCCGCAGCATCGTCCCTATGCTCATCGGCTTCGGCTGTTCTGTGCCGGCAATTATGGCAACGCGCACGGTGTCGAGTGACCGTGACCGCAAGATGACGATCCTGCTCACGCCTTATATGAGCTGCTCGGCAAAAATATCAATTTATGCATTTTTTACCGCAGCGTTCTTTCCAACGCACCGCGCGCTCATAATGATCCTACTGTATCTGCTGGGCATTCTGATTGGAATTGCTGCGGCCCTCATCATGAACCAAACCGTGTTCCGCGGAAAGCCCGTGCCTTTCGTTATGGAGTTGCCCAATTATCGGCTTCCGAGCCTCAAGAGCGTTGCGCTGCTGCTTTGGGAAAAGGCCGAGGACTTTTTGCAGCGGGCGTTTACTGTGATTTTTCTTGCTACCATCGTGATCTGGTTCCTCCAGAGTTTTGATACCAGGCTGAATGTAGTTACCGACAGTGCCGATAGCCTTTTGGCTCTCATTGGTCGATGGATCGCGCCGGTGTTCGCACCGTTGGGCTTTGCGGATTGGCGATGCGCAACCTCCCTTATTTCCGGTTTTATCGCAAAGGAATCTGTGGTCAGTACGCTGCAGATCCTGTTAGGCGGGGCTGCACTTTCTACGATGTTTACCGGTCGTTCCGTTATCAGCTTTCTGGTGTTCACGCTGCTGTATACTCCCTGCATCGCGGCGGTAACCACGATTCGGCGAGAATTCGGCTCAGCGCTGAAGACAGTTGGGGTCGTGATGATGCAGTGCTGCGTGGCATGGATCGTGGCTCTTGCTGTCTATACCTTGGTGGGGATCCTGTGATGCATCTGTTAGATTGGGCCCTTCTTGTCCTCATCGCAGCTGCAGCTATCACAGCTATCCTGCACTGGCGAAAAAAGGCCAGATCAGGTAGCGGCTGCTGCGGAGACTGCTCGCACTGCAAAAGGCGCTGTTCGTAAAGTCTGATAAGTGAATGATGCCGGAAGCGGGGCGTTACGACAACCACTCTTGGCAAGTTTCTCAGGTCTTCCTCTTCCTTTTTGCGAAAGCCCGGATCAGGCCGAGTTAAAATACCATTAAAATACTGTACGGTGGATTGAAAAAATGAGCCAACAGGATTATTTTATACAAGGTGAGTGTGTAAAATCAAATTTTTTAGGGGGAGGCGGATAAAAATGCCGCACCGAAAGAAGATTTTACTCTCAGACAGTAATGAAGCCTTCAGTATGCTCCTGACGGATTCCCTGCGTGAGCGCGGAGACTTCCGTGTATTCCACGCAAGGGATGCGGACGAAACAACCGAGGTGCTCCATCGGCACCGACCTCACGTTCTTCTGCTGGATTTTCTGCTGCCGCACAAGGGCGGCTTTCACGTTATGCAGCAGCTGCGTGAGGGCGGACACAAAATCTCGACGATCTTTATGACAGCGCTGCCGACGCACAAGGTCATAGAGGAGGCATACCGTCTGGGCGCAAGCTTTGTGCTCCCGAAGCCTTTTACGACAAGGGCGCTGGCCGAACGGATACACGATGCACTGCACAGTGATCGGCCCTAATTTGCACACATCAAAAATAGTGACCGCCATCTCAGTGAGCGAACGGCTCCTTGAGATGGCGGCCTTTTATATCCCCATCTACGCTGCTGAGGGCGACAGCGTTATGAAGCTGCTCACGTCCGGCTTCTCCGGCAACGCGACTACTGCTCTTGCCTACATCCTGCTCGGTACCTTCGCTACGGCGATCGCTACCACCGGCCTTGCCGACATTGTCTCCAAGAAGCTGAGCAAGATCATTGGCACCACTTCTCGGCATGATCACCCTGATTGCCTGCCTGTCTCAGAACCTCATCCCCATTCACATCGCTTATATCCCCATCCTGATTCCTCCCATGCTCGTGCTGATGAACAAGATGCGCCTCGACCGCCGCGCTGTGGCTTGCTGCCTTGCCTTCGGTCATAAGGCTCCCTACATTCGATTTCCACTGCACGGGCGACGCGCTCTACATGATGAGCTTTTTGCTGTGCCCTGCGGAACGGCACCGGCCGGAACAGGAAGACGAGTAAGGGGCGCGCATATCGCTTGCGCCGCGGGCGGTTCCAACCGCTGCCAGCGCTTCCACGTCCCACTGGATCGGCTCCATGCCTATCGAGCGGATGGTGGAGATGACGTGGTCGTCATACTCGCCGAACGGGCAGCGGATGAGCGTCGGGCGGACGCCGGTCAACGCCTCGATCTTATCGTTGCAGGTGTTCACGTCTGCGATGATCTGGTCGGCGGTGAGGGAATTATAATGATCATGCGCGTTGGAGTGGTTCATGAGCTCATTGCCGCTGTCCACGATGGCCTTGGCCTGTTCGGGATACTGATCCGCCCAGTTGCCCACGACAAAAAAGGTACAGGTGACACCGTACTCCTTGAGCACGTCGAGGATCTTTTGTGTGTTGTCCGCCCCCCACGCCGCGTCGAACGAGATGGAGCACACCTTCTGGTCGCGCTGGACACAGTAGATCGGCAGTTGGCGCGTGGCGGCCGACGCGCTGACGGCGGCGGGATAATTGACGGCGGCAAAGATTGCCGCGGCGGCCAGCACCGCCGCGCCCAGCGTCAGCCATTTGCGCCGGAGCACCAGAAAGCGCGGCGGCTTCTTCTCCTTTTCAGACTTCTTCCTGCGGTCAAAATGAAACAGCATCAGCATATCCTCCCCAATTCTCTTGGTAGAGGGTATGCTGGTGCTGTTCATATCATGCAAGGGGGACGGGCTTTACTCGATGCCCGCCAGCGTTTGGGCTTCGGCGACGTACTGGTCGATGAGGCCCTGCTCCTGCATCTCGGCGATCTTTTCGTTCAGGTAGGCGACAAAGTCCTCGTTGCCCTTCTGCACGCCGATGCACTGGCCCTCGCTGTCGCTTTCGATGCCGATGTCCTTGACCGTCAGGTCATCGTTCGCCGCGGCGAATGCAAGAGCTGCGGTATAGTCGATGTACACAACATCGAGCTTGCTGCTCTTGAGCTCCATGATGAGATCCTGCGCCTTGACGAGGCCGACGACGTTCTCTTCACCCGCAAGCTCGTTGGCGATGGGCACCTGAATGGTGCCGTTCTGCACGCCGACCTTGTGACCACTCAGGTCTTCGGGCTTGTTGTAGAGCGCGTCATCCTCCGCGCGGATCAGAATGGCCTGCTGCTGCTTAAAGTACGGGTCAGAGAAATCAACGGACTTCAAGCGCTCCTCGGTCGAGGCCATACCAGCGATGACAATGTCAAAATCACCCTTGGCGAGGTTGATGCACAGGTTGTCGAACGACATGTCGACGACCTTGAGTTCGACGCCGAGGTCATCGGCGATGTGCTGCGCGATAGCAACGTCAAAGCCGACGATGGTGTCCTTGCCGTCCACCTCCGTGTGGAACTCGTTCGGGGGATAGTCGGCAGAGGTTCCCATCACGAGCACGCCCGCCTCTTTGATCTGCTCGATCTTGGACTTGGCGGTGTCATCGGACGACTCATCGCCGTCCGAGCTGCCCTGCGCGCTGTCATCGCTCTTGCTGCCGCAGGCGGCGAGAGACAGGATCATCATAAGCGCTAAAAGCAGCGCCGCAAATTTCTTGAATGCGTTCATCTTTGTTCCCTCCCACGTGTCTTATTCCCACAGGGGCTTGTCCCAAAGGTTCACCTTGGTGCCGAT
>OFMN01002041.1_pt1 | contig 11490 bp, 8 predicted proteins | sample 1541791 | NCBI WGS metagenome assembly OFMN01 (sample SAMN04209248, study PRJEB22552) | human gut metagenome | biome: gut; material: feces | host: Homo sapiens | place: USA: Oklahoma
TGATCGACGCGCTCGGCGCGGTGCTCGGCCAGCGCACGTCGCGCGAGCTCATCCGCACGGGCGCGGAGAAGGCGTTTGTCAGCGCGACGTTCAGCGCGGTCCCGGCAGATTTGCCGGGACTCGCCGAAAACGGCTTTACGCCGGAGGAGGACGGAACGCTTTTATTGCAGCGCGAGCTGTACGGTGACGGCAAAAACGTCTGCCGCGTGGGCGGACGGCCAGTGACGGTCGCGCAGCTCAAGCGTATCGGCGCGAGCTTGCTCAATATCCACGGCCAGCACGACGGACAGCAGTTACTCGACGAAGAGCAGCACCTTGTCTACCTCGACCGCTTTGGCCGCGTGGAAAATGAGCTGGCAGCGTATCGCGCGCGCTATGACGCGATGAAAGAGACGCGCCGCGCGATCGACGCGCTCAAGATGGACGAGGCCGAAAAAGCGCGCCGTGTCGACATGCTGCACCATCAGATTGGCGAGCTCGAGCGCGCGGACTTGCAGGAGGGGGAGGAGGAGACGCTCCTTGCCCGCCGCAATATTCTGCGCAACGGCGAAAAGTTCATTTCCGCCATCTCCGAGGCGGACGCCTGCCTGAACGGTGGGGACGAGGGCTTTGGCGCGGTGTCCGCTATCAAGGAGGCAGAGGATGCGCTGCACTCGCTCCGCAGCCTCGGCGATGAATTCATCACGCTCTCGGACCGTTTGGAAGCGCTGCGCTGTGAAGCGTATGACCTTGCCGAAACGATCCGCGATAAGAAGGATGAATACGACTTTTCTCCGCAGGAGCTCGACGCCGTGGAGTCGCGCTGCGACCAGCTTTACCGGCTGAAAAAGAAGTACGGCTCAAGCGTCGAGGAGATGCTTGCATATCTTGAAAAATCGCGTGAGGAATTAGACCGCATCGAGTATGCAGACGACCGTGCGCAGCAGCTCGAGCAGACGCTCAAAAAGCAGGAAAAGGCTGCGCGCGAAGCGGCGCAGGCCCTCTCCGACCGCCGTCACGCGGCGGCAAAGGAGCTTGAGGAGCGTATTTCCCGGGAACTGCGCGAGCTCGATATGCCGAAGCTCCGCTTTGCCATCGACTTTCAGGAAAAGGACATGGGCGAGGACGGTGTGGACGCCGTGGCGTTTTTGATGTCCGCCAACGTGGGCGAGGCGCTGCGTCCCATCCAGAAGATCGCGTCCGGCGGCGAGCTGTCGCGCATCATGCTGGCGCTCAAAAACGTGCTGGCCGAGCAGGACAGCGTGATGACGATGGTGTTCGACGAGATCGACACCGGCGTTTCGGGCAGGGCTGCCCAGCGCGTGGCGGAAAAGCTCGCCAAGCTCTCGCGCACACGGCAAGTGCTGTGCGTGACGCATCTGCCGCAGCTCGCGGCGATGGCCGACACGCACTTCGGTGTGGAAAAGGGCGAGGAAAACGGCCGCACGCTCACAAAGGTCGTCGCGCTCGACCGCGCGGCGCGCCGCGGCGAGATCGCCCGCCTAAGCGGGGGAGACCACCCGAGCGAGACGATGCTCTTAGGGGCAGAGGAACTGCTCTGCGCGGCGGAGAACTTTAAAAATCAACTATTGTAAAGCGAAATCACATGTCAGAGAAAAGCGCCGCGATGCGGCGCTTTTTCGAAGAAAGGAACATTAGATGAACGAATTTGCTGAGCGCATCGAGCGGGATTTTCCGGTGCGGCGCAAGGAGAAAGAAAAAGTGGACTTCCGCACCTGGCTTGTCTACACACTCAAGGAGCTCGGCTATTCGCCGAAGCTCGAGAGCGGGACGTCGGCGCTCTCGGCGGGCGGCAATGTGACGAATGTGGTCGTCGGCGACATCGAGAAGGCAAAGATCGTTCTCGCGGCGCACTACGACACCGGCGTGCGCGAGGTCCTGCCGCCGCTCATTTGCCCGACGCGACCGGCGACGTACATGCTCTACGAGGCGCTGATGCCTCTGCTGGCGCTGGCGGTGAGCTTCCTTATTTCGTTCGGCGTGACGTTCGCGCTCAACATGCCGAATATGACGCTGCCGCTCTTTTTACTGCTGCTGGTTGTTGGGCTCTTTTACCCCAAATATGGCAAGAGCGAAATGAACAACAAAAATGCCAACACCTCCGGCGTCATCGCGCTGCTCGAGGTCGCAAAGGCGCTGACGCCGCGCTACCGCGGTGAGGTGTGCTTCCTGTTCCTCGACGGCGGCACGCAGGGGGGCAAGGGCGCCAAGCGCCTGATCCACGCGCACCCCGAGCTCAAAAAGAAGAGCGTCGTCGTGCTCGACTGCGTGGGTGAGGGCGACGAGCTGCTGATCCTGCCGGGCAAGGCGAGCCGCTGGAACGACAAGCTGCTCGATACGATCCTTGAGCAGTTCAGCAACAGCGAGAAGAAGACCTGCTTTTTGAAGACGGACGGACTTGTTCACTATCCCTCGGACAACCGCGCGTTCACGGGCGGCACGGTCATCTGTGCGTGCAAAAAGGTCAAGGGCTTTGGCCGCTGTATCCTGCCGCGGAAAACAGAGGAGATCGACGAGGAGAACCTGTCGCTCCTGTGCGACGGGCTGTGCAAGCTCGTGATGTATTACAATCCGCAGAATACTTGATACTTGACAAGACCGATTCTTTACGTTACAATATCCGCGTTTACGGTGATGAAGCGGAGAAGTAAGCAGCGATTTCCTGCGCAGAGAGCCTTCGGCCGGTGCAAGAAGGAGAGGAAACGTGCCGAAATACACCGCGGAGCCGGCGCCCGAACGAAAGTTTTCCAGTAGGCGCGCCCCGGGAGCGCCCGTTATCGCGCGGGAGTGTGTCGGCACTCCGTGAGGCCGTTTTTGCGAGAAAACGGCGAACCAGAGGTGGTACCGCGAATTTGTTCGCCCTCTGTCCAAACGGACAGAGGGCGTTTTTTGCTATCCGAAAGCGTCTCAAAATGTCCGAAATGAAGTAAAATAGAAATACAGGAGGAATCAACAAATGGGAATTTATGAAGAGCTCAAGGCGCGCGACCTGATCGCGCAGGTGACGGACGAGGAGCAGATCCGCGACCTCGTCAACAACGGCAAGGCGACGTTCTACATCGGCTTCGACTGCACGGCGGACAGCCTGCACGTCGGCCACTTCATGGCGCTGTGCCTGATGAAAAGACTCCAGATGGCGGGCAACAAGCCCATTGCGCTCATCGGCGGCGGCACGACCATGATCGGAGACCCCTCGGGTCGCAACGATATGCGCAAGATGCTCACCAAGGCCGACATCGACCACAATGCTGAGTGCTTCAAGCGCCAGATGGAGCGCTTCATCGACTTCGGCGAGGGCAAGGCCATGATGCTCAACAACGCCGACTGGCTCCTGAAGCTCAACTACGTGGACCTCCTGCGGGAAGTGGGCGCATGCTTCTCCGTCAACAACATGCTCCGGGCCGAGTGCTACAAGCAGCGCATGGAGAAGGGCCTGTCCTTCCTGGAGTTCAACTACATGATCATGCAGTCCTACGACTTCTACCACATGTTCCAGGAGTACGGCTGCAACATGCAGTTCGGCGGCGACGACCAGTGGTCCAACATGCTCGGCGGCACGGAGCTCATTCGCCGCAAGCTCGGCAAGGACGCGCAGGCGATGACGATCACGCTGCTTCTTAATTCCGAGGGCAAGAAGATGGGCAAGACCGCGAGCGGCGCGGTGTGGCTCGACCCGAACAAGACCACGCCCTACGACTTCTACCAGTACTGGCGCAACGTGGGCGATCAGGATGTTTTGAAGTGCATCCGTATGCTCACATTCCTGCCGCTCGAGCAGATCGACGAGATGGATAAGTGGGAGGGCAGCCAGCTCAACCGCGCGAAGGAGATCCTCGCCTACGAGCTCACCGCACTCGTCCACGGGGAAGAGGAGGCCAAGAAGGCGGAGGAGTCTGCCAAGGCGCTCTTCGGCGCGGGCGGCAATAACGCCAACATGCCGACGAGCACGCTGACGGATGCCGACTTTGAAAACGGCAACATCAATGTCCTTTCGATGTTGGTCGCGACCGGCCTGTGCCCGTCCCGCGGTGAGGCGCGCCGTTTGGTCCAGCAGGGCGGTGTGACGATTGATGATGTGAAGGTCGCCTCCATCGACGAGAGCCTTGCGCGCGAGCGATTCGAGGGCGAGGGCATCATCGTCCGCAAGGGTAAGAAGGTCTTCCACCGCGTGAAGGCGTAAGCAGGGCTGATTACAAAACGTAAACGAAAAAGTGAAACAGGGCTCTGTGCGTTTTCAGCGCAGAGTCCTGCTTTTTTGACTGAATACACAAGGTGGAAAACGGTGAAATGAATACGGCGAATATTCGCTGAATATCAAGATGAATATTATGCAGATGCAAAGTGAATGCACGATGAATACTGCACAAACGAGAGATAAGATCAGCTTATACTGCGGGACGGAACGGTTCCAGTGCATGCGAGAGCTGTTCCAAATGACGCTCGGAAATGCGGCACAGCGGCAGCCGCAATTCGCCGCTGCACAGGCCCAAGAGCTCCATGGCGGCCTTGACGGGGATGGGGTTGACCTCGCAGAAGAGCGCGCGAATGAGCTCATGCAGCTTGAGCTGAAGCGTGCCTGCCTCCAAGAAGCGATTTTCAAGGCAGAGCTGTGTCAGTTCGTGCATTTCGCGTGGGACGACATTTGCGGCGACGGAGATGACGCCCTTGCCGCCAAGAGCCATGATGGCGGCGGTGGAGCCGTCGTTGCCGCTCCAGACGGTGAAGTCCGGCGGGCAGAGGTTGAGGGTGTCCTGAATGAGGTCGAAGTCGTCGCTCGCCTCCTTGACACCGGCAATGTTCGGATGCTTGGCAAGCGCTTGATAGGTCTGCGCCGTGCAGCCGACGCCTGTGCGGGAGGGAACGTTGTAGAGGATGACCGGAATGTCGACCGCGTCTGCAATGGCGGAGAAATGCTGCACAAGACCGCTCTGCGAGGCCTTGTTGTAGTACGGCGTGACGGTGAGCAGCGCATCGACTCCCGCGCTTTGCGCGGCTTTGGAGAGCGCAATGGAGGACGCGGTGCTGTTCGTGCCGCTGCCCGCGATGACGGGCACGCGGCGGTCGACGGTGCGCACGCAGCGCTCAATGAGCGCCATGCGCTCATTGTAGCTCAGCGTCGCAGCCTCGCCGGTTGTGCCGCAGACGACGATGGCGTCGGTGCCGCCTTGAATCTGGCGCTCGATGAGACGGTCGAAGGCTTCAAGATCGACACCGTCGCCGCAAAACGGGGTGACGATAGCGACGGCGCTGCCGGTAAACACACAGGGTTTCATAAAGGACTCCTTTCCATGACGCTTGACCGCCAAAACGGTAGGGGGGAGCGGCGGCCAAAAAGAGATACAGTTTTGCTTGAAAGCAGAGGGAAACTGTCGTATAATGTAAAATACGATTCATATGGATATGTTCAGCCGGGCGCAGAGCGATCGCTTCTGCAAAACTGGCTGTGGAGGATACTATGAAAAAATGGTGCAGAACGTTCCTGCTTTCCTGTCTGCTGTGCCTTTCACTGTGCACGCTCGCGCAGGCAACAGACGGTGAGACGCTCCGCGTGGGGCTCAAGTACGGCTCGGACGCGATGAGCGCGGCGAACCTTCAGAATTATTCGGCCTTCGGCGGCTACGCGCTGGGGTATTTTGACGCGGACGGCAGCTTTGAAGAGCTGGGCACGCTGCCGCAGTTGTATGAAAAGATCACGGTGACGACGGATACGACCTATCATGTGCAGCTTTCCGGCACGTTTTACGATTACGACGACGCGTCGCGCACAGCGGCGCAGTACAGCGGCGGCTTCGCTGCCTACGAGGATGGTGCGTTCTATGCGCGCGCTGGCAGCTACACGAGCCTGAGTGCGGCGCGGTCCGCGGCAGCCCAATACGGCGGCACTGCCGTCGGCGGCAGCGGCACGGGCGTGACGGTCATCGTGACGGGAACGGATACGATCCTCTTTGAATTCGACTGCGGCGGGAGCGAAAACCTCGGCATCCTGCCGATCGAGACGCGTGAAAAGACGGTCACGTGGTTCCGCGGCTACCGCTACTACGGCGGCTTTGAATACCAGCGCGTGAGCGGCGGGAACATCAATGTCATCAACGTGGTGGATCTCGAGGACTATGTCAAATGCGTCATTCCCTGGGAAATGAGCAAGGACTGGCCGGTCGAGGCGCTCAAGGCGCAGGCAGTCTGTGCGCGCACCTACGCGGTCTGTCAGACGAAGCATCGCGCGCAGGGCTTTGACATCTGCGCGACGACGCACTGTCAGGTCTATCAGGGCACGGCGGCGAGCGGTGCGAATTCCGATGCTGCGGTCGACCAGACGGCGGGGGAGTTCCTCTACTACAGCGGAAGACTCGTGCAGGAGGCTGTGTATTATTCAAGCAACGGCGGCGCGAGCGAGGACAGCCTGAACGTCTGGGGCAATGACGTCGGCTATCTCAAAGGCAAGATCGACCCCTATGAGGGCAAGATCGCCTCGATCATCCCACGGTACAACTGGTCGACGACGTTTACCGCGTCGGAACTCACAACGCTTCTCAACAACCGCGGCTATGGCATCGGCACGGTGAAAAACGCCTATGTCTCGGCCTATACCGACACAGGTAACGTCTATTCCGTCACCTTTACCGGTACGAGCGGCAGCAAGACCGTTTCGCGCGAGGCATGCCGGACGCTGCTGAATCTGCGCAGCCAGCGCTTTACGATCGGCGGCGGTACGGGCGAAAATATTTACAGTGTGAATGACACGGGCGAAAGCGTCGCGCTCGGCTCTATGAGCGCGATCGACAGCAGCGGGAAGAACTCGGCGCTGTCCGGCAACGTGTACGTCATCACGTCGAGCGGCACATCGCAGCTTGTGCAGCGGACGACGACATCGTCCGGCAGCGGCAGCTTTGTGATCTCCGGCAGCGGTTACGGGCATAATGTCGGCATGAGCCAGTGGGGGGCGTACTCGATGGCAAACCTCGGCTATTCCTACCGCGATATTTTGCAGTTTTACTACACGGATGTCAGCATCCGATGAGGGAAGAGAAACAACATGAAGACAAAAGATTTTGATTATTACCTGCCCGAGGAGCTGATCGCGCAGACGCCGCTCGAAAAGCGCGACGAATCGCGCCTGATGTGCCTTGACAAGGAGACGGGTGAGCTCTCACACCACCATTTTTATGAGCTGCCGGACTTTTTGAACCCCGGCGACTGCCTGATCTTGAACAATTCCCGCGTGCTGCCGGCGCGCCTTTTGGGCCAGCGCCTACCGGGCGGCGGCGCGTGCGAGGTGCTTCTGCTCATCGACCGCGGCGACAAAACATGGGAGTGCATCGTGCGGCCGGGCAAGCACCTGCGCATGGGCACAAAGATGCAGTTCGGCAACGGCGAGCTCAAAGCGGAGGTCGTGGACGTGTTACCTGACGGCAACCGCATGGTGAAATTCGACTTTGAGGGTATTTTCCTCGAGGTGCTCGAACACCTTGGCAAGATGCCGCTGCCGCCTTACATCAAGGAGGAATTGCAGGATCAGGAGCGCTACCAGACCGTCTATTCCAAGGTCAACGGCAGCGCCGCCGCGCCGACAGCGGGCTTGCACTTCACGCCGGAGCTGCTGGAAAAAATTCAGGCAAAGGGCGTGAACATCGGCTATGTGACGCTGCATGTCGGCCTCGGTACGTTCCGTCCTGTCAAGGAGGACGACATCGAGCAGCACGATATGCACAGCGAATACTGCGTTATCCCGCCTGAGACGGCGACGCTTATCAACGAGACGAAGGCGCGCGGCGGACGCGTGATCTGCGTCGGTACAACGTCGTGCCGCACGCTCGAGAGCTGGGCACAGGAGGACGGACACATGGAGCCGTCCGCAGGCTGGACGAGCATCTACATCTACCCGGGCTACCGCTTCAAGGTGATGGATGCACTCGTGACGAATTTCCACCTGCCGCAGTCCACGCTCATCATGCTGGTCTCGGCGCTCGCGGGCCGCGAGCACGTACTGCATGCCTACGAAGAGGCGGTAAAAGAAAAATACCGTTTCTTCAGCTTCGGCGATGCAATGTTCATTTCCTGAGGAGGGTTCTATGTTCAAAGTCATCAAATATGAAGGCAAGGCCAGACGCGGCAGATTCAAATGCGCGCACGGCGGGGAAGTGCAGACGCCGGTTTTTATGAACGTCGGCACGCAGGCGGCCATTAAGGGCGGCGTGAGCGCGCTGGACTTAAAAGACCTCGGCTGTCAGATCGAGCTTTCCAACACGTACCACCTGCATCTGCGCCCCGGCGACGATGTGGTGCGCCAAATGGGCGGTCTCCACAAGTTTATGCACTGGGACGGCCCTATCCTGACCGACAGCGGCGGGTTTCAAGTATTTTCCCTTGCGGGCCTGCGCAAAATCAAAGAAGAGGGCGTGACATTCGCCTCGCACCTCGACGGCCGGCGCATCTTCATGGGGCCGGAGGAGAGCATGCGCATTCAGTCGAATCTCGGCAGCGACATTGCGATGGCCTTCGACGAGTGCGTGGAAAACCCGGCACGCTACGAGTACGCGAAGGCATCCTGTGAGCGCACGCTGCGCTGGCTGGAGCGCTGCAAGATCGAGCATGACAAGCTGAATACCTTGTCAGATACGGTCAACCCGCAGCAGATGTTATTTGGCATCAATCAGGGTGCGACGTTCGAAGATCTTCGCATCTGGCACATGAAGGAGATCGCAAAGCTCGACTGTGACGGCTACGCCATCGGCGGCCTCGCGGTCGGCGAGCCGACGCAGACAATGTACGATATCATCGACGCGGTCGAGCCCTATATGCCGCAGGATAAGCCACGCTATCTCATGGGCGTCGGTACGCCGTCAAACATCATCGAGGGCGTGGCGCGCGGCGTGGACTTTTTTGACTGTGTGATGCCGGCGCGCAACGCACGCCACGGCAAGCTCTTCACGTGGAGCGGCTCGATCAACCTCAAAAACGAGAAGTACAAGCTCGACGAGCAGCCGATCGACGAGCAGTGCGACTGCCCGACGTGCCGGAATTTCTCACGTGCGTACCTGCGCCACCTCTTTAAGGCGGAGGAGATCCTGGCCCTGCGTCTTGCGGTGATGCACAACCTCTATTTCTACAATAAGCTGACGCAGCGCATCCGCGACGCGCTCGACGCGGGCGAATTTGAGGCCTTCCGCGAGGCGTACAGCGGAAAGCTTTCGGAAAGAGCCTGATCTCGCGAAGAAACCCCTTGCACAATGGGGGAATATCCGCTATAATAATAATATCTTTGTGTTGAAAGGAACAACTGTACTATGGATAGCATGATTTTACTGGTCGCAATGATCGCGGTGTTTTACTTCCTCATCATTCGTCCGGAAAACAAGCGCAAGAAGCAGGCGGAAACGATGCGCAACAGCCTCAAGAAGGGCGAACGCATCACCACCATCGGCGGTATGGTCGGCCGCATCGTTCAGGTGAACGACACGACGGTCGTCTTCGAGACCTCTGAGGACCGCGTCCGCATCGAGGTCGCAAAGTGGGGCATCCAGTCTGCGGAGTCGATGGAGCAGGCGGCTGCGCCCAAGGCCAAGAAGGCTGACAAGGCGGAGAAGAAGGCTGAGGAAAAGCCTCAGACCGAGGAAGAGGCCAAGACTGTGGCCCTGCCGATTGAGGACAAGGCGGAAAAGGCTGAAAAGTCCGAGGATAAGCCCTCTTACGATCCTGAGATCAAGTAAGATCGACAACTGCATAGCATAAACAAACCTCCCCTGACATACGCTCATGTAGGCGAATGCAGGGGAGGTTTTTGCGTGGAAAAGACGGTGAACACCGCGTGGTACGCGAAAAAATGCGCGCTGGGTACGCTTGTGTGCTGCGGCACGGAGCTGGTGCTTTTGATGCTGGCATCGGCGCTGATACTGCGCGGTGCGATCAGCGAGGAGATGGCGAACGGCGCGGTGCTGGTCTGCGCGGCGGTCGCGGCGTTTTTGGGTTGCATGATCGGAGCCAGGAAGACAAGCAAGCGTGCGATGATGACGGCGGGCTGCGCGGCGAGCGCGTGGGTCACGATGCAGGTGATCGGCTTTTTTGTTTATGATGGGTTGACGCCGGAGCGGTCGCTCGAGCTGGCGGCGGCGATGGCGGTCGGCGCGGTGGCGCCGCTCCTACTACAAAGAAACGGGAAAAAGGGGAGAGGCGCCAAGGCGCGCGCTCGCCGCAAGCGCAGGTGAACATAAAGCAATAGGCGTATTCACACGTTTTTGATCGGCGGTGGAGGAAATGCGGCGCGAAAAGCTGTAACAACTTGCACAAATGGAGCAAGAGCGACGGGAAAATATGACTTTTTCTGACTTGGGTGGTGAAGCGGAGAACTGCTTCCAGATATGGGGAACGGGTACGAAAACCACCCCATATCTTGGTAAAATGCCACCGCTTTTTCAATTTGTTTCAATAGTCTACATAATACACTTTACATAATATTTTGACATAATTAACAAAAATGGGAAAAGTTGGCAATTCCGCTTGCGAAAAGAGTGCAAACGGCCTATATTTATAGGTACGTTCTATCGTTTTGCTCCGCGGGCAGAATGCCGCTTCCCTTCACGAGGGGTGACATACTTGCTGAGTCGAACGAACAGAAGAGACCGCCGCGGCGCGCTGCCGCAGCGCGTGCCTGTGCCGATGCTGGTGTTATCGGCGTTTATTGTGTTGGGTGTGATCCTTGGGTACGTGTTTGCGCTCCGGTCGGTGCAGAGCGCGGGCGGCGAGCTGAAACAGTATTTCGACGCGTTTTTATCGGGCGGCGTGAACAGGCCGTTTTCGGTAAGGGCGCTGGGCGAAACGCTGTTGTGCTATTTCCGCGCGCCGGGTATCGTGTTTTTGCTGGGCTTTGCGTCCATCGGCATTGTGGCGGTACCGCTCGTGTGTGCGTGCCAGGGGTTTCTTCTATCGTACTCGCTGTTCTGCTTTGCGCTCTCGCTCGGGCGGGGGAGCTTTCCGTTGCTGCTGGCGCTGTTCGGCATCCGACTTCTGGCGGTGCTGCCGTGCACGCTGCTGCTCGGGAACGCGTCGCTTGACAAGTCCCGCGCGCTGCTGTCGCTTTCGCTTGGCGGCGGGGGACGGGGACGCGCAGTCAGCTACGGGAGCGCGTACTGGTACCGCTTTGGCATTTGTTGTGTGTGTTTGTTGTTTGCCGCTCTGCTGGAGCTGTGGCTTGTGCCGCAGTTTTTGCTGCTGGCGGCGTCTTGAGCTGTTTTTTAGGAAGGAGGGGTGCGATCATGGCCGACCTTTTGGCGCAATACGAAGAATATCTGGCCACGGAAAAGCACGCCTCCCAGAATACGCTCAGCTCCTATATGCGCGATCTGCACCAGTTCGCCGTGTATTTGGACGAGTTCCACCCCATGCCGCTGCCGCAGGTGACGCAGGAGGTCATCAGCGGCTATGTCGCCTGGATGGGCGGCAAGGGCGAAAACTGGGAGCGCGGCCCCTACTATTTGGACGGGCTGATCCCCCTGG
>OFMN01002057.1_pt1 | contig 11401 bp, 8 predicted proteins | sample 1541791 | NCBI WGS metagenome assembly OFMN01 (sample SAMN04209248, study PRJEB22552) | human gut metagenome | biome: gut; material: feces | host: Homo sapiens | place: USA: Oklahoma
TCATAATCATCGCCGTAGATGGCGTTCACCGCGTCCACGAAGGCGGCGGTCATGGTGGCGATGCCGCTCATGCGCTGAGTGAAGTTGAGGGCGATGCGCTCGGCGGTGAGCAGGTCGCGTACCGGGCCTTTCACGGTGGCGAGTATCTGGCCGCGCTGGAATCGCTCGCCGTCCTTGATGGCGGCGGTGACGGTGACGGCCGGGTTCTGTGCGGCGAAGGCTGCGGCGAACACGTCGATGCCGCTCATCACGCCGTTTTCGCGCGCGGTGAGGTGGGCCGAGCCGGTTTCGTCCGCGGGGATGGTGGTCTCGCAGGTGATGTCGCCGTAGGGCGCGTCTTCGGCGAGCGCCGCTTCGACGGCGACGCGGATGATGTGTGATGTGAGCATGGGTCAGTCCTTGATGTAGGCGACGGAGTGGGCCCAGTTGTCGACTGGCTCGCTGTGGTCGGTGCGGGCGTGGGCGCCTCTCGACTCGGTGCGGGCGAGCGCGGCGGTGGCGGCCACATAGCCTACGGTGAGCATGTTGCGGTTCTCCAAAGCCTCAACGCTGCTTGCAGCACCATCGGCGTTTACATCAGCCTGGGCGTTTGCGGCGGCGAGGCCTTGGCCGAGTTCGGCGATGGCGGTTTTCAGTCCGGCCTCGTCGCGCAGCACGCCGACGCCATGCCACATGGTGTTCTGGATGCGGGTACGATTCCACACCTTGTCGGCGGCGGTATCGTCAGCAGCAGCCGTAGCGGCAGGGGCGGCCAGCGCGATCGGCGCATGGTCGAACACGGCACCGGTGGCGGAGTTCAGGAACGGTTCGGGTGCCCAGACCGCGTCGTCACCGTCCGCGACGGCGGCCAGACCGGCGCGGCGTCCGTAGACGAGCCCCTCGAGCAGCGAGTTGGAGGCAAGACGGTTGGAGCCCATGACACCGGTACGAGCGCATTCGCCGGCCGCATACAGGCCGGGAATGGAGGTCCGGGCGTTCAGATCGGTGCGAATGCCTCCCATGTAGTAGTGCGCGGCGGGCGCGACCGGAATCGGCTCCTTGCTCCAGTCGAAGCCAAGCGAACGCGTATAGGCGTCGATGGTCGGGAATCGGTGGGCCAAGAAGCTGGCCAGGTCGGGGTTCTCGCGGGCCATCGGCGAGACGTCGAGCATCACGGGCTTGCCGCCTTGCGCCTGCATCACGCGGAAGTTCTCGCGGGCCACGACGTCACGCGGCGCGAGTTCGGCGCGCGGATCGATGTCCTTCATATACCTGTGGCCATGCTCATCCAGCAGCACCGCACCTTCGCCGCGCACGGCTTCGGAGACGAGGAAGTGCTCGCCCACGGCCATGGCGGTGGGATGGAACTGGTAGAACTCCAGATCGGCGACCTGGGCACCGGCACGCCATGCGACGGCGAGGCCGTCCGCGGTGGCGACCGGCGGATTGGTGGTGTACGGGTACATACGGCCTGCTCCACCGGCGGCCAAGATCACCCGGTCGGCGGCCAGATCCTTGTCCTGCCCGTCGATCAGCAGGTGGACGCCGGCGATGTGGCCGCCCCGCACGATGAGATCTTTGAGGAAGGCGTTCTCGATGATGTGGATGCGCGGGTTCTTGCGCACCATGGCGGAGACGTCCAGTTCAAACACTTTGCCGGTGGCGTCTCCCCCGGCATGCACCACGCGGGCGCGCGAATGAGCCGCTTCCAGGCCGCGCAGTATGTGTCCATGCGCGTCGCGGTCGAAGTGGACGCCGGCCGCGGCGAACTCGCGGACGCGCTCCGCACCCTCACGGGTGAGGATGTCCACGGCCTTCGGGTCGCACAGGCCGTGGCCCGCGGCCATGGTGTCGGCGGCGTGCAGCTTCGGGTCGTCGTCGGAGAAGATGGCCGCGGCGATGCCGCCCTGCGCATGATAGGTGTTTGATTCCACCAGTTCGGCCTTGGTTACCAAGGTCACGTCGTGTCCGGTGCCGGCCACGGCCAGTGCCGCGGACAGTCCGGCGACGCCTGCGCCCACGACGACGATTTCAGTGTTGCTCATTGTGTTGCTTTCCTCTGTTTTTGCGTCATCTGCTCCCCTCAGTCCGCTACGCGGACAGCTCCCCTCATGTACGAGGAGCGCCAGGGACGAATCACGGGTGAACGCGCAGCATGCGCTCCAGTGCCACCTTGGCTTCGCGGGCGGTGTCTTCGTCCACGGTGATGCGGTTGACCACGTTGCCGGCTTCGAGGTTCTCCAAAGCCCAAGCCAGGTAGGCCGGGTGGATGCGGTACATCGTGGAACACGGGCAGACCACGGGGTCCAAGCAGAACACGGTCTTGTCCGGGTACTGCGCGGCCAGACGGTTCACCAAATTGATTTCGGTGCCCACCGCAATGGCGGATCCGGCGGGCGCGTTGGCGATCTCCTTGACGATGTACGCGGTGGAGCCAGTACCGTCGGCGGCATCGACCACCTGCATCGAGCATTCGGGGTGCACGATCACCTTGACGCCCGGGTATGCCTTGCGGGCACGTTCGACCTGTTCGACGGTGAAACGCTGGTGCACGGAGCAGAAGCCCTTCCACAGAATCATCTTGGCGCGGGCGTAATCGGCCGGATCGGCGGCGCCGCCCTGTGCCTTGAACGGATCCCACAGCGGCATCTCGCTCAGCGGAATGCCCATCGCGCGGGCGGTATTGCGGCCCAGATGCTGGTCCGGGAAGAACAGCACGCGCTTGCCGCGGGCGAACGCCCATTCCAGCACGGCGTGCGCATTGGAAGAGGTGCATACGATGCCGCCGTTGCGTCCGCAGAACGCCTTCAGTGCGGCGGATGAGTTCATGTAGGTGACCGGAATGATCTGCTGCAAGCCATCGGAGTCCGGCTGGGTGCCGCAGATCTCGCCGAGCTGGTCCCAGCATTCCTGGACCTGGTCGATGTTGGCCATGTCGGCCATCGAGCAGCCGGCAGACAGGTTGGGCAGGGTCACGCTCTGTTCGGGCGTGGAGAGGATGTCGGCGGTTTCGGCCATGAAGTGCACGCCGCAGAACACGATGTGGTCGGCGTCCGGGCGTTCGGTGGCGTTCTTGGCCAGCTGGAAGGAGTCGCCCACGAAATCGGCGTGCTTGATGATCTCGTCACGCTGGTAGAAGTGGCCCAGAATCAACAGTTTGGAGCCGAGACGCTGCTTGGCGTCGGAGATGCGCTGCTGCAGTTCCTCGTCGGAGGCCTTGCGGTATTCGTCCGGCAACACCTGCTGGCGCGGCGCGTTGGCGGGCAGACGGTCGAGCATCGAAGCACCGGGACCGTAGCTGGGTGTGGTGGTGTCGAAGTGCCATGGGTCCTGGGTCAGTCCTGCATCGCAGGTGCTTTGCGCGCCCAGCTTGGCGATGATCTCGTCAACGGACGGCGCAGTGAATAGCGCGGTCATAGTGGTTCCTTTCCTATATACGTCTGTGATGCCGGCCCGAATCGGGTCGGCGGGAAAAATCAGATGCGCGCGGATGGGATCAGCGCGTCGAGAGCGTCTTCACGCTCGCCTTGTCTGGACAGTTCCACGATGTCGTCACCATCGGATTCGTGGGGCGTACCGTTCTCGACAGGTCGTTTGGGGATGTAGCGGTAGACGGTGGCCGGTCGTTGGCGGCCTTCGCGCATCTTCTCCCCGGTGTCTTCAAGGTCGCCCGAGGCAAGCATTTTGCGGCGAAAGTTCGCCAAGTCGAGGGGTTCGCCGCCAATCGCCTCATAGACGCCGTGCAGCTGGCGCAGGGTAAACGTGGGGCCGAGCAGTCGGGTGGCCACGTCGGAGTATTCGATTTTGGAGCGCAGGCGGAGCAGCGCGTAGTCGATGATCTGGCGATGGTCGAACGCCAGCTCGGGCAGTTCGTCTTCGGGGAACCATCGTACGTTGTCACCGTCCTCGAAGCCCGCGGCCTCGGTCTGGCCGACGAGCGCCCAGTACACGACGGATACCATGGGCAATCCGCCATGGGACCGGGTCGGGCCTCCAAAGGTGTACAGCTGTTCGAGGTATCGCGGGTGCAGGTCTGTGGTCGATTCGAGGGCCGCGTAGGCAGACTGTTCCAACGACCGGTCGGAGCGCAGGTCACCGCCGGGCAACGCCCAGCAGCCCAGGAACGGCTGACGGACGCGCTTGACCAGGGGCAACCAGAGACGGGAATGGGCCGAGTTCGCGGCATTGCCGGAATCGGCGGCACTGTTGCCGGTATCGCCTTCCGGGCCGAGTGCCAGAATCACCACTGACACGCCGACCTGTGGCGGTGCGCTGCGGCGCTCGGACACATTGCCGAATCCCATGCCATGCCTCTTTCCATACCGGTTGTTCTCCCTGCATTGAGAGCATAGCACTACTTATAGTCACAATGACCATAAATCACATATGGGATGGTCCAGCGCACGAATATTGGTCAGGCAGCGGGCCCCAATCGCTACGAAATCACGTCCGTATCTTCCGATTTCGACTGTGTCATTTCGGCGACGGACGGGAGGAACGGCGCTAGGGAGGGTAGTTCGTCGAGACTCTTCAGACCCATTTGGTCGAGGAAGAATTCGGAGGTGACCAAGAGGGCCGCGCGGGATTCGGGGTCCACGCCGTCTTCCTTGATAAGGCCGCGTACCGTGAGCGAGCGAATCACGCCATCGGAGTTGACACCGCGGATCGCGGCCACTTGGGCTCGGGTGACGGGTTGGCGATAGGCCACGATGGCAAGCGCCTCCAGTGCGGCCTGACTGAGTCTCGCAGTCTGGCCGTCGGTGACGAATGATGAGACGACCGGCTCGAACGCGGCGCGACTGGCGAACTGCCAGCCACGAGCGGTGCGGCGCAGTTCGAAGCCGCGCGGGCGGATGTCACGGGATTCATCGCCCTCATAGTCATCGTGCAGGGCTCGCAATGCCTCTTCGACTGTGTTGCGATCCAATGCCAAAATACGGGCCAGCTCGGTGGCGGTCTGCGGCTGGTCGGCGACCATCAGAATCGCTTCCAGACAGGCGGGCAGCCCGCCGGGAAAATCGTCTACCGTGAAATCCACGTATTCGGGGTGCGTCTCCTCCACTCCCCTCACCGCGGCCTTTGCGGATTCAGCCGTCGATTCGGCATCCGCCATGTGCTCGGTTGCATTCGTTGCGTCAATCCGTTCAGTCACCAATCGCCGTCCTTACGCAAAATCACCTTCGGAAATGTTCACGTCGCTCATCGTTTCGTCTACGCCGGGTACCCACCTCAGGTGCAGTTCGGCAAACGGACCATCTTGCTGATACTGCAGCACACCTTGTTTGAAGAACACGAGCACGGCCATGAACCGAACCACCACCTCAATACGAGAAGTGCAGTCCCGGGTCAATTCGCTGAACGACATCGACTGGTCGCCCTTGGATTCCAGTGCCGCGATCAGCCGGTCGCGCACCACCAGCGATTGGGCCCGCAGATCGACCAACGGCACGTGCAGCTGGTGAATCGACACTTCGGAGGCGGGCGCGTTGGCAATGACCTGGGCGGCCAGTTGGGCGAGTTCGAGCGGGGTCAGCGTCCATACCAGCTCAGGCAGCATGGCGGCAACGCCCTCGTCCATGGCCGCCGGGTGCGGGAATCGACCGGAATTGGCGGCGATACGCGCCCGGAAGTCACCTGCGGCCTGCTTGTATGCGCGGTATTGGAGGAGTCGGGCGAACAGCAAATCGCGTTCGCGCAGCACTTCGAGGCTCTGCTCGTCGTGCTGGCTGTCTTCGCCGCCGGGCAGAATCGCCACGCTTTTGGCCTCGACCAGAATAGAGGCGATATCGAGAAAGGCGCTGGCCTCATCCATGTTTTTTGTGAAATCGAACCCGCGCACGTATGTCAGGAATTCCTCGGTGATCGAGGAGAGGGAAACTTCGGTCAGCTCGAGTCTGTTGTTGGCGATCATGCCGAGCAAGGCATCAAACGGACCGGAATAGACTTCGAGGTTGACCCGGAAGCCGGAAGTGGCGGATTCCTCCGTGCTGATTTCGGCTTCCGCGGAGCTCCCCTCAGCCTCGCTACGCGAGCCAGCTTCCCTCAGAGAGGGGAGCCGAGAAAGGGAAGTCTCATTCATCGTTTATCGAAACAATCGTTACGCCACGATGCCGCGAGCAATGAGCTCACGTGCCACCTCACGGTATTCCTTTGATGTCTTGTGCTCAGGGGCATAGACCACCACGGGCGCGGCGGCAACCGTGGAATCGGGCAGTTTGATGGAGCGGGAGATGAACGTGTGGAACACCTTTTCGCTGAACGCCTCGTAAACGCGCTGGCAGACCTCTTCGCAGTGCAGTGTCTTGGTGTACATGGTGATGAGCACGCCATCCACTTCCAATGCGGGATTGATGCGGGACTGCACTTTTTCGATGGACTGCATAAGCAGGGCCACACCGCGCAAGGCGAAGAATTCGGCGGCCACGGGAATGATCACGCCATCAGCTGCGGCAAGCGCGTTCACGGTGAGCAGGCCGAGCGATGGCTGGCAGTCGACGATGATGAGATCGTATTCCGACTTGAGCTTGCGCAGCACGCTGTTCAGGATCTGCTCTCGGCCCACTTCGGTGACCAGCTGGACCTCGGCGGCGGACAAATCGATGTTCGCCGGAATCACATCGATGTTCTCGAATGCGGTGTGCTGCACCACATCATGTGGGTCCACGGAAATATCGAACAGCGCGGTGTAAATCGTGTTCTCCACGGTATTCGCGTTGACGCCCAGTCCCACAGTGGCGGCACCCTGCGGATCGAAATCGACGATAAGCACGCGGCGGCCATACTGGGCCAACGCACCGGCAATATTGATGGAGCTGGTGGTCTTACCTACGCCACCCTTCTGGTTGCACATGGCAATGACACGCGCCGGACCGTGCTGTTGCAGCGGTTCGGGTGCGGGGAAGGTTTCGTATTCACGTCCAAGCAAATCGGTAGGCATACTGTCTACCTTATCAACATCCGGGTTCGCTGGGGGTGCAACGACATACGTTCCTGTCATAGGCAGCGTTCCTTGACGGAATGCGCTGTCTTTATCGCGGGTATCTCGCCAGTCGTCCATCGTTGCCCTCGCCCCCTTTGTCGGGAATACCTGCTCGCCCATCCTAATGTACTCGCCGGGCTCGCCTCGGAACACCGTTTTGCCGCTGGTATTCCAGTGTTCCGAGGTTTATGGATCTCGTCTCGTACTATGTCGATGCGCTTACTCGGTGCGCAGTGCGGTGGCCGGGTCTTGCTTGGCTGCCTTACGCGAGGGAATCAGGCCGCCGATCAGCGTGAGCACCACGCTTAGGATCACCAGCACCACGCCACCGGTCACCGGCAGGGCGGCATTGACGTCCGCATTGCCGATGAAGTGGTGTAGCACGGCGTTGATCGGAATATTGAGCAGCACGGTCAAGCCCACGCCCAACAGGCCGGAGCATAGGCCGATGATGCCGGTCTCCGCATTGAACACCTGGGATACGTTGTGCTTCGAGGCACCCATTGCGCGTAGGATGCCGATTTCCTTGGTGCGCTCCAGCACCGAAATGTAGGTGATGATGCCGATCATGATCGAGGAGACGATCAGCGAGACGGACACGAACGCGATAAGCACGTAGGAAATCACGTTGACGATGGTGGTCACCGAACTCATCATGAGCCCAACGTAATCCGTGTAGGTGATCTTGTCTTTCTTCGAGACGGTGTTGTTGTAGTCGGTGATCGCGTCGGCGATGTGGTCCTTGTCTTCGAAGCTGTCGGCGTAGATGTTGATCGAGCTGGGCGCGTCACGACTCACCACACCGAATGCGGCGAGGTTGTCGTCGTAGGTGCCGGTCGACACGTACTGGTCGTAGATCGCGACAAGCACGTCGTTCGAAGCCGTGGCGATATACGCGTCGAAACTGTCGGCGAGCTGCTGTTCGCTCATCGCGGCCATGGCGGCGGCCTGATCGCCGGCACCCGCCGCGCCAGCGACACCTGCAGCACCAGCACCAGCGGCGTCCGATGCGCCCGTGACGGACTGCTGCCCGGCGCTCATCATCGACTTGGCCATGTTCGCCTTCTGCGTCACGCCCAGCGAAGCCACGTAGGTGCGCGCGTCGGCCACCTTGGTGGCATCGTCCGAGGGCGAGAACGTCATGCCGTTGAGCACGTTCGTGTTCGGGTTGGCCTTCTGATCGGTAACGATGGCGCTGGAGGCCGCACGGTCGATCAAATCATTGGTCAGAGCGCGCGCGTACCCCACACCAGCGGCCAACGGCGTGGCCGAAGCATCCTTCTTCGCCTTGACGACGCCCACCACCTTGAGTTTGGTGGCCGTTTCGAGGCGCTGTTCGATTTCGTCCTTGTCGTTGCCGATGAAACGGTAGTGGCCGTCATCGCCCTTGACGTACTGGTCGGATGCCGGAATCATGTACAGCGTCTGATCGAGGGCCTTAGCATAGTCGATCTTGTCTTGTGGAGTGCTGACCTTGTCGCCGGCGTTGAGCTTGGACATCATCTCGTGGTAATCGGAGGCGGGCAGCAGGCCGAGCTCGTACAGCGTGGTCAGCGGCACGCTGTTGTTGTCGTCAAGCACCAGCACCACTTCATCCTTGGACTTCGGCCATGAACCGTTGACCACCTGATAGTTGTCGGTGATAACCTTGCCTACGAGCTTGCTGTCGTCCGCTCCCGGCATGATCTCGTTGAACGAGTCGGGCGCGGCGTTCTCATCGGTTTTGCCGGTCAGCATCGACATCTGCTGCGAGGTGATCGACGAGGTGCCGGACATGCCGGACGAGCTTGTGGACGCCATCTGCGAGGCCATCGAGGCAGAGTCGCTGGATCCGATCGTCACGCCGTCCGCATTGACCAGCGTGCCGTCGGGGTCGTGGTCGAACACGGAGAATTTCACGTCATATGTGTACTGGATGCCGGTGGAACCCACATACTGGTGAATCTCGCTCTTGGAATTATCCAGGTATTTCTTGAAGCGGGTCAGGTTGTTTTCGGTAATCGAACTGGTCAGGCTGGACGCCTGCTTGACGCTGCGGTCGTCCGGGTAGATGCCGTCGGTTTTGTGCGTCTTGCCGCCGTATCCGTCATCGCCGCCCATCTGTCCGCCCATCATGCTGCTCAGGTCGAAGGTCTGGGAGTCGACGGTGATCGGGTAGGCGGTCATCGTGTCACGCTGGATGTCACTGATGTATGTGTTCACGCCAGTCGACACCGATAGAATCAGCGCGATGCCGATGATGCCGATCGAGCCGGCGAACGAGGTCAGCAGGGTGCGCGCCTTCTTGGTTTTCAGATTGTTGAAGCTCAACGCCAGCGACGTGGCGAACGACATCGACGCGCGGCCCATCGTCTTGTACACGGCCGGCTGTTCGGCCGTCTCGTCCACGACGAACGGGTCGGAGTCGGAGCGGATCACGCCGTCGCGCAGGTTGACGATGCGCGTGGCATATTGTTCCGCAAGTTCGGGGTTGTGGGTGACCATGACCACGAGGCGGTCCTTGGCCACGTCCTTGAGCAGGTTCATGATCTGCACGGACGTGTCCGAATCGAGCGCGCCGGTCGGCTCGTCGGCCAGGACGATGTCCGGGTCGTTGACCAGTGCGCGGGCGATCGCCACGCGCTGCATCTGGCCGCCGGACAGCTGGTTTGGCTTCTTGTTGATGTGTTCGCCGAGTCCGACCTTCTCCAGCGCCTTGCGCGCACGTTCGCGACGGTCGGCCTTGCCGATGCCGGAAATCGTCAGCGCGAGTTCGACATTCGACAGAATCGTCTGGTGAGGGATCAGATTGTAGCTCTGGAACACGAAGCCGATGGTGTGGTTGCGGTACGAATCCCAATCGCGATCCTTGTATTGGCGCGTCGAGATGCCGTTGATCACCAAATCGCCGTCGTCATACCGGTCGAGGCCGCCGATGATGTTGAGCAAGGTGGTTTTGCCGGAACCCGAGGGCCCCAGAATCGCGACGAATTCGCTGTCGCGTAGGTTCAGGCTGACTTTGTCAAGCGCCTGCTGAACGAAATCACCGGTTTTATAGCGCTTCGAGATCGATTTGATCTGCAGCATGAATACCTCTTCCTGGCTGACGGTTCGCTGTTACGTACTGTATTGTCACGCCTTGAATTTCCGGCCGACTTTGGTGCTTCCCCGCCGCGATTCCGCTATGGGCGGACGCGTCGCAAAATGGTGTGTCTCACCGCGCTCTGGGGTGTGAGGTCAGATACGTTTCGATCAGGGTTTCAGGGCTCACGTGCGTGTAGATCTGCGTGGTGGTCACGCTGGCGTGCCCAAGCAGTTCCTGCACGGTGCGCACGTCCGCGCCGCCTTGGATCAGGTGCGTGGCAAAGGAATGGCGCAAGGTGTGCGGATGGAGTGGTTTGGTGATACCGGCCCGCTCCCCGGTTGCTTTGACGATTTCCCATACCGATTGCCGCGAGATGCGCTTGCCGCGTTTGTTGAGAAACAGTGCGCGTCTCTCGGGAATCTTGGCGCTGGAGCGCTGTTCCAACTCGCCACGCCCCGCATTGAGGTATGCGGTGATGGCCCGGCACGCGTAACTGCCCAATGGCACAAGCCGCTGCTTGGAGCCCTTGCCCATGAGTCGCGCGATGTGCTCGTCCAGGTCGATGTCGTCCAGATTCGCGCCGGTGGCTTCCGAGACGCGGCAGCCGGTGGCGTACATGAATTCGAGCAGGGCCTTGTCCCGTAATACCACCGGATCGGTTGAGTCGCCGACTGCCGCCGCGTCGAGCAGACGGGTTACCTCGTCCACGGTAAGTACGTCGGGCAGGGTGCTGGCACCTTTGGGTGCCTTGACTGCGGCCGAAACATCCGCCGTCACCGCGTGCTGACCGAGCGCGAAACGGTGGAATTCGTGGATCGAGGCCAGTCTTCGGGCTTTGGAGCGGGCGGACTCCCCCGCCTGGTCAAGGGCGGCGATGTAGTCTTCGACGTCTTGTTTGGTTATGGCGTCCGGTTCGTGGATGCCGCGGGTTTCGAGCCAATCAATGTATTTGGCGATGTCGGATTCGTAGGCGGTGACGGTGGCCGTGGCGAGCCCTCGCTCCACGCCGATGTGGACGAGGAACTGCTCGGTGAGTCTGGTGAATCCGTTGGTCATAGTGCCCATGGTACAAAGAAACCCCGCTCGGAAGCGGGGTTTCTAGTGTGAAGTCACGACTTCAAGCAATCAGGCCTCAACCGGAGCGTTGACGTCCTCAGGCAGGGCGGCCTTGGCGGCGTCCACGATGGTCTTGAAGGTGTCCGGGTCGGAGACGGCGATCTCAGCCAGAGCGCGACGATCCAGCTCGATGCCGGCGAGATGCAGGCCCTGGATGAAGCGGTTGTAGGTGATGCCCTCAGCGCGGACGGCAGCGTTGATGCGCTGGATCCACAGCTTGCGGAAGTCGCCCTTGCGAGCCTTGCGGTCGCGGAAGTTGTAGG
>OFMN01002067.1_pt1 | contig 11379 bp, 9 predicted proteins | sample 1541791 | NCBI WGS metagenome assembly OFMN01 (sample SAMN04209248, study PRJEB22552) | human gut metagenome | biome: gut; material: feces | host: Homo sapiens | place: USA: Oklahoma
TGCGCACCAGCGCATCGAGCTTTTCCTGCATGAGCGTCCTCCTTGTGGAAACTGTATTTACTTTTCCGGTTTCCATTCTAGTGCGGAAACCGAATCAAATCAAGCGGTTTCCGCATTTTCTGCGTTATGCCGAAGAACCGCCAAAAAATCGCAGCAAAATGACAATAAAAATATCCTCAAAGAACTTTTTGCCCTTTGAGGATCAGTATATAAAACGTGAATCTAAGTGAATTGGGTTCTGCAATCTCACTTGACGAGTCAACCAACACTGTACAGACCGAAAATCTTCGTCTACTGCAAATCATTCTGACCGAAGAAATCACTACAAAAGGCTTGACTCCAGATCAGCAAAACATCACACAGTACGGCAAGGAGTTAGAAGCCTTATACGATGAAATTCTGGATTTGACATCCAAAATCATCACCTAAACCACGATGCACACGCACCGTGGTTTTTGTTTGCCCATTTTTAGCACGATGCAGTTTGCACCGTGCTTTTTTCATGCCGTTTTAGCTCATGTTGGTCAGAGCAGCTGCCTTGTAAGCAGCAGGCCGCCGGTTCGATTCCGGCAAACGGCACCATCGCAGCGGGCAGTGCGTCCCCTGCCCTTACCCCATCATGTTGCGGTTTTTCTGAAATCTCAATTTTTCGAAAAGAAAAAATCCCGCAAAATCTTACGTTTTAAACGTAGTTTCGCGGGATTTTTGGAGCTACTGACCTGATTCGAACAGGCGACCTGCTCATTACGAGTGAGCTGCTCTACCAGCTGAGCCACAGTAGCACATTGCACATCTGCTGCAACAGGCAATATTCTACCATATTTCTGCTGCACTGTCAAGGCCGGATTTCCTGTAAGCGGGGCAGCTTTTGCAGGGCGTTTCACAAAAAGTTATTGCATTTTAGCCCGGCTGCTTTATAATAGAATTGATTGCGCAAAAGGCTGCGCCTTTTGCCGGAAAGGACGAGCTGCACCATGATCTTTGTTCCCCTGCTGCACTACTTTTTGTGCAAGAATGATTACAGCGGCAACGAAGCCGGACTGCGCTACCGGCTTACGCCGGGCAAACGCACCGTGCCGGATCCGGACAGCGGCGCGGATGCCACCAAGGAGGAAAAGATCCTCACTGTGGACTACTGGCCCGCGCCTTGGACGATCGACAAGACCGACCCTGCCCTGCGCCGCCGGGAGGTATTTCCGCTGACCGACGAAGGGCGTGCCGCCGCCGCGCAGTATCTGAAGGACGCCTACGATGCCGAGCCAGAGCGCTGGAACAACTGCCCGGACATGATGGACTGCGACCCTTGGGAGCCGCCCGCCGAGCCGGATACTGCCAACGAATGAACCGAACGAGGAAACCATGATCTACCGTTTGAAAGAACTGAAGGGCGATACGATCGCCGTGCCGCAGCTGGTGTTCTCCAAGCTGGGCATTGCCGAAGAATACAATGTGCGGGTGGCGCTGTATGTGCTGGCCACCGGCGTGACCGACCCGGACAAGATCTGCGCCGACCTCAAGCTGCGCAGCCGCATCAGTGCAGAAAGTGCGCTGGCTTTCTGGGCAGGTGCAGGGCTTTTGGAGCGCTACGAAGAAAACGCCGCGCCGGGCGCAGAGCCCAGTGCTCCCGCCCCCATGCGCTGGGCGGAGATCGCCGCCGCCAGCCGCACTGACCCCATGATCTCCAGCCTGATCGACTGCGGGCAGACCAGCTTTGCCCGTCCGCTGACCCACACCGAAATGGAAAAGCTGGTGAACCTGTATGTGCAGGAGGGCTTTGCGCCTGAAGCTGTGATGCTCTGCGTGGCCTATGTAGCCAGCCGGGGCAAACGTACCATGGCCGCTGTGACCCACGAACTGAAGGTCTGGCGCGCCGAGGGCGTGGAGACCGGCGAGCAGGCCGATGCCCACTTAAAGCTGCTGGCGCTGCGCCAGAGCCGCGAGGAGTACGTCAGCAGCCTGCTGCAGATCGCCCCCGAGGAGCTGACGCTGGGCGGGCGCAAAGCCATTGCACGCTGGTACGAGGTGTACGGCTACGATGACGCCATGGTGCAGGAAGCCGCCGTGCAGGCCGGCCCGAAGCGCGACCTGTGGTACTGGAACAGCATCCTTAAAACATGGAACGCCAAGGGGCTGCGCAGCATCCACGATGTGCGCGGCCCGGTGGCCGCAGCCGGAGCAAGCCGGAATATCCGGGTGGACCGCGACACACCCAGCGGAAACGATATCCTGAAAAACGCCACCCGCCGCCGTTCCCTGATCAAGAAACCGGAGTAAGGAGCCTTTATGCGTACCAAAAACGAATTGTATCAGCAGGCATTGCGCACCGTGGCCATGCGGCGGCAGACCGCCCGCGCCTTGGCACAGGATGCACAAGCCGAAGCCGAAGCCGCCATTCCCGGGCTGCGCCACGCCGAGGAGGAAGTGCGGGTACGGGGCATCCGCTGCGCCATTGCCGGAGCTTCCGGCAAGGACCGTACCGAGACTGCTGCTGCCCTTGCGGCGGCAAAGCAGAAGCTGACCGCCCTGCTGGCCGGGAGCGGACGCCCTGCGGATGCGCTGGAGCCGAAGTTCACCTGCAAGCGGTGCGAGGACACCGGCGCGGTGGACGGCCGCACCTGCGACTGTGTGCGCCGGGTGATGCAGCAGCTGCGCCGGAAGGAGATCGAGGAACTGTCCAGCCTGTCTGTCTCCAGCTTTGACACCATGCAGCTGGACTACTACCCCAACACGGTGGACAAGGCGCTGGGCGAGAGCGTGCGCAGCTACATGGCCGAGGTTCTGGCTGACCTGCGGGATTACGCTGCGGACTTCTCCCCCGCTACCCGCGAAAACCTGCTGCTGGTGGGTAACGCAGGGCTGGGCAAGACCCATGCCGCCCTTGCCATTGCCGGGGAGGTGCTGCGGCAGAACTACGATGTGATCTATGTCTCCTGCCCGGACTTTTTCGGCAAGCTGGAAGCGCTGCATTTCGGCACAGACCCCGGCGGCGAGGAGGAGACCTTGTTCCAGACTGCCTGCAACGCCGATCTGCTGATTCTGGATGATCTGGGCACCGAGTTCAATTCCAGCTTCTTCCTGACGAATCTGTACAGTCTGCTGAATAACCGCTTGGGCGCAAAGCTGCCCACCATCGTCACAACCAACATCACGGACGGTGCGCTGCTGGAAAAGCTGTATACGGAAAAGATCTCCAGCCGCCTTGCAGCCTTTGTACAGATCCAGTTTTTGGGCAGTGATATCCGGGTGCAAAAAGCCGCAGAATAAGTCGTTTCATTTCTGCCGGAGTTGCACATTTTTTGAGAGAAATAATTGCAAAATAAGTGCGGATCACCGCGCAAAGAAGAAGCCATCTGCCGCAGCATGACCGGGATTTGAAACCCTCGGGATCAGCTGTTGCAGATGGCTTTATTGTTTGACAAATCAGAACGTCAATGCAGGGCTTACCTCGTTGCGGCGCTGTGCCTGCACGATGCAGTCTTTTTCCGGCACGACACCGGCTGCACCCAAGGTGGTGAACACGGTCTGCAGGGCAAGGCTGGGCGTGTTATTCTCCTGCGAGAGATGGCACAGAGCGAACTTTTTGCAACCGCTCTGGATCAGCTCCAAAAGCTTTGCGGAGCACTCGTCGTTGGAAAGGTGTCCCCGCACGCTCTCGATGCGGGCGCGCAGATAGTAGGGGTAGGGCCCGCTGCGCAGCATATGCAGGTCGTAGTTGCTTTCCAGTGCCACAAGGTCGCAGCCGGAAAGCGCTTCGTGCACCGGCGGGGTCAGGGTGCCAAGGTCGGTGGCGATGGTCATGGTCTTATCGTCCGGGGTGTGGATGCGGTAGCCCGCACAGGGCACGTCGTGGCTGGTGGGGAAAGACTGCACCCCGAAGCAGCCGATGTCCTCTTCCCTGCCCTCCAGCGCGTTCAGCGCACAGTTAGCGGGCACGATATCGTTGGCATCCAGAAAATCCAGCGTAGCCGCTGCGCCGTACACCGGCAGCGGGTTCTTTTTCAGAAAGGTGGAAAGCCCCTTGACGTGGTCGCTGTGCTCGTGGGTGACAAGGATGCCTGCGCAATCGCTGATGGCAAGCCCCAGCGATTTGAGCGCTGCCGTGGTGGTGCGCACCCCCTTGCCCATATCCACGATAAGGTACTGTGCGCCGCAGCGCACCACGCTGCTGTTGCCGGAGGAGCCGGAATACAATGAAATGAACTCTGCCATGAAAACCTCTTATGTTACCACCCAAAAACAGCCCGCCGCACAAAATTTACGGCAGGCTGTTTGTTTTTTATTTGTGTTACAGGGCCTGTTCCAGTGCAGCGGGCATCCGCTCCACCTTGCTGATATCAGCACCCAGACCGCGCAGCTTTTCCACGATATTCTCGTAGCCGCGCTCGATATGACCGATCTCCTCGATCTCGCTGGTGCCGTCGGCCATCAGAGCAGCCACTACCATAGCAGCACCGGCACGCAGGTCGGAGGCGCGCAGCGGTGCGGGGCTGAGCTTTTCCACGCCCTCAAATACGGCCACCTGACCGTCCACCTGCACGCTGGCACCCATCTTGCGCAGCTCGTCCACATAGCGGAAGCGGTTGTCCCACACGCTCTCGGTGACGGTGCTGGTGCCCTTGGCCACGCTCAGCAGCACACCCATCAGGGGCTGCATATCGGTGGGAAAACCGGGATGCGGCATGGTGTTGATCTTCAGGGGCAGGATGTCGCCGGTACGGCGTACCCGCACGGCATCGTCGAACTCTTCCACCTCGGCACCGGCACGGCGCAGCTTGGCGGTAATGGGCTCCAGATGCTTGGGGGTCACGTTCTTGATCAGCACATCGCCGCCGGTGGCAGCGGCCGCCACCATGTAGCTGCCGGCCTCGATCTGGTCCGGGATGATGCTGTAGGTACAGCCGTGCAGCTTTTCCACACCGCGCACCTTGATCACATCGGTGCCGGCACCGCGCACGTCGGCACCGCACATGTTCAGGAAGTTGGCCAGGTCCACTACATGGGGCTCCTTGGCGCAGTTTTCCAGAATGGTCTGGCCCTTTGCCATCACAGCGGAGAGCATGCCGTTCATGGTAGCGCCCACACTGACCTTATCAAAGAAGATGTGTGCGCCGTTGAGTTCCTTGGCACGCACCGTGATCATGCCGTAGTCCACGCTGTCCTCGGCACCCAGGGCACTGAACACCTTGAGGTGCTGGTCGATGGGGCGGGGGCCCAGGTTGCAGCCGCCGGGCATGGCCACCTGCGCCCGGCCAAAGCGGGACAGCAGAGCGCCCAGGAAGTAGTAGCTGGCACGCATCTGACGGGACAGATCGTCCGGCACGTTGGTGCCGGTCAGATGGGTGGTGTCGATCTCGTAGGTGTTGCGGTTGAGCATCTTGACCTGCGCGCCCAAGGTGCTCAGGATCTTCAGGCTCACCGCCACATCACTGATATCCGGCAGATTTTCGATCACACAGACATCCGCCGCCAGAATGGTAGCAGGCAGAATGCCGACCGCCGCATTCTTTGCACCGGAAATGGTGACCTCGCCGTGCAGGGGCTTGCCGCCCGTAATAACAAATTTCTCCACTTTTATGATCTCCTTGTCAAAGGCCTGTGCCACAGGCCTGTTAAGGTTCCTGAAAGCATTCATATCCGCTGCCTGTGCCCGTCCTGTGTACAAAGCCAACAAAGCCCGCGCACAATTACAGCTATCTTATTATACACAAATTACACAAAAAAGCAAAGCCCCGATTGTACGAGTTCCATTATTTTCTGTTTTGCCCAGAATCCGTTCCGATATTCTGAAAATTTGTCTCTTTTTTTCAAGATTCCGACACATTCCGGCGGTCAGACGCCGGTTTGTCACATTTTACCACACCTGATCCTCACTGCGGGTCTCCTTGATCCAGCCCAGCTGATAGGCCGTTACCAGCTGTTTGAGATCGTGCACCCGCTCCCGCAGCACCTCGCCCTCGTCGGTGTCCTCCACGAGGATGCGGTGGTTCTCGGTCTCCAGAATGTTTTTCTGGGAAATGATATCCAGGTTTTCACTCACCGCCTTTTCGGCACTCTCAAAGGGTTGGTGGGTGCGCAGCGACATGGAGCGGCTGGAATACACCAGCGTGTAGCCCGCAATGCCGGTTTTTTCGTGGTAGGCACGACAGAACCCGCCGTCGATCACCACCAGACGGCCGCCGCCCTTGATGGGGCTCTCGCCGTTCTTTTCCCGCACGGGGACGTGGCCGTTGACGATGTGGCTGGTACCCGGCAGGCCGAACTCCGCCAGAATGCGGCGGCAGGCGGCCTCGTCGTTGTACCAGGTATAGTAGGGATCCTTGATCTCCTCATGGGTGGCGGGGTCTGCCACATACAGCCGCTCGAAGGTGGTCATAGCGCTGCGGCCGAACAGCGGTGACAACCGCCCGCACCACAGATACCACAAAAAATCCTGTCCGTTCTGGCGTTCGGCGCTGCCCTCCGGCGCGTAATAGCCCCGCCGGGCGCGGGCATCGCAGTAATCCATCAAGGCACGGCCGGAATAGCGGCGGCCCTCAAAGTGTTCCACCGCAAAACTGCCCTTTGCGGTCATGGGCACCACACCGTGGTACAGCAGGTTGCCATTTTCAATGTGGTATACACTGCCCTTTGCATAGAGGAATTCCACATGCTGCTGCAGCTTTTCGCTCTGGCGGAAGGACTGCACCAGCTTGCGCAGCACCAGTTTTTCGTCATCGTTCAGGGCCGCCGGGTCGGCGGGATCCACCGTAGGGAAGGCCGTGTCCCGCAGCGGGTAATCCTGTTCGCCGATGCGGACAGTATGCTTTTCCCAGTCGATGCGGCGCAAAAAGTCCCTCCCCTGCATTTGGAAGTCCGGGTTGCGGTCGATGACCTGACATTCCAGCTTGAACATCAGGATGCTGATGGCCTTGTGCATCACCGCGCAGCGGTGCAGCATGCCCTTGGTATAGGGGCCGCGGGCCGCGTCGGTGTGGGGCATCCAGATGGACAGATCGTCCTCCCCATAGAACTGCTCGGCCATGCGCTGCAGATGCCGCAGGTTGATGCCGTAGCAATCCTCGAGCATGCCGTGGTTGTGATAGGCCAGCGTGGTCTTGAGCACCGTGCAGATGCAGATGGGGCTTCCGGCGGCGGCACCCATCCACACCACGTCGTGGTTGCCCCACTGGATGTCCACGTTGTGGTGGCGCATGAGCAGGTCCAGAATGATGTCCGGGCGCGGGCCGCGGTCAAACAGGTCGCCTACGATGTGCAGCTTGTCCACCGCCAGATGCTTGATCAGCTCGCACAGCCGCACGATGAACCGGTCTGCCCTGCCGTTCTCGATGATGCTGCCCACGATCTGCCCATAATACAGGTCTTTGTCGTGGTCCTCAAAATGGGCGTGGAGCAGCTCGTCCAGGATATAGCCGCAACTGGCCGGCAGGCACTGCCGCACATGGTCGCGGGTGTGTTTGGACGATACCAGCCGACAGATGTCAATGAGCCGCAGCAGGGTGTCGGTGTACCACTGGTCCAGCGCTTCCTCGCTGGTGCAGCGGTTCTTGAGCTGCGGCAGCTTTTCGTTGGGGTAGTAGATCAGGGTGGCCAGCTCCGCACGGGTCTGTTCCGGGATGGCCTCCCCCAGCACCAGGTCCACTTTTTCACGGATGACACCGGAAGCGGAGTTCAGGATGTGGACAAAGGCTTCGTTTTCGCCGTGCAGGTCGCTCATGAAATGTTCGGTGCCCTTGGGCAGCTTGAGCAGAGCCTGTGTACTAATGATCTCGCTGGCCGCCGCAGCCTGCGAAGGGTAATCCCGCGAGAGCAGGGTCAGATATTTGAGGTTATCGCGGATCTCATCGTTCTCGGTGCGCATGAGGGTTCCTCCTGAAAGCAGTTATTCTCTTTTTATAGTATAGCACGACCCGTGTAAAATGTGGTATACTGGGGGCAACAAACTTTACACAAAGGACTTTGGATATTATGCCGAAAACCGATCTTGTCTCTCCGCCCTCCCACTGCGCCCTGTGCCCCCGCCGCTGCGGGGTGGACCGGGCTGCCGGAGCCGTGGGCTTCTGCGGCGCGGGCCGCACCCTGAAAGCCGCCCGCGCTGCCCTGCATTTCTGGGAGGAGCCCTGCATCAGCGGTACCCATGGCAGCGGCACCGTGTTCTTTTCCGGCTGCACCCTCAAGTGCTGCTTCTGCCAGAACTACCCCATCAGCGCCGAAGGGCTGGGCAAGGAGATCAGCGTGGAGCATCTGGCCGAAATCTTTCTCAGCCTGCAGGCACAGGGAGCCCACAACATCAATCTGGTCACGCCGGGCCAGTGGCGGCCCTGGATCACTGCTGCACTGGACCGTGCCCGGGCACAGGGCCTGCATCTGCCCATTGTGTGCAACACCGGCGGCTATGAGACCGTGGAGAATGTGGAGGCCTGGCGCGGGTACATCGACATCTGGCTGGCCGATCTGAAATACGTCTCCCCCGCCCTGTCGGCGGAACTTTCCGCCGCACCGGACTACTTTGCTCAGGCAAAACCCGCCATTGAAGCCATGATGGCCCAGGCCGGGCACCCGGTATTCGACGCCGACGGCATCCTGCAGCGGGGCGTCATCCTGCGGCATCTGGCGCTGCCGGGCCATGTGGACGACAGCTTTGCCGTGCTGGACCAGATGGCCGCCTGGAACGATGCCGACCCGGGATGCTTCCTGCCCAGCGTCATGAGCCAGTATACGCCGTTCTACAAGGCCGCGGAGCACGGCATCGGGCGGCGCATCACCACCTATGAGTACCACCGGGTGGTGAACTACGCCATGGACAAGGGCCTTGTGCAGGGCTATATGCAGCAGAAGAGCAGCGCCAAGGAGGAATACACCCCCAGCTTTGACCTGACGGGGGTGTAACGCGAATTCTCTCTTTTCGTCAAACTACCCAAATTTCGGTTCTTATTTTCTCTTGCATTCCCGCGCAAATGCTTGCATTCCGGCGGTGCGCGCACTATAATGGTTACATGGATACAACGATGTGTCAAAAGGATCCACGGTGAGTTTTTTACAATATCAGGAGGACCGTTATGGAACATTTCAATCCCATCCTTGGCAACGAGACCACCGGCCAGAAATTCATCACCTGCGGCGAGATCATGCTGCGCCTGACTCCGCCGAACTACGAAAAGATCCGCATGGCCTCCGGTTTTGAGGCCAGCTACGGCGGCAGCGAGGCCAACATTGCCCTGGCTCTGGCCAACCTGGGGGTAGACAGCACCTTCTTCAGCGTAGTGCCCAACAACAGCCTGGGCAAGAGTGCAGTGCGCTGGCTGCGCTGCAACGACGTACATTGCACCCCCATGATCCTCACCGAGCCGGACGAGACCCCCTCGAACCGTCTGGGTACTTACTATCTGGAGACCGGCTACGGCATCCGGCCGTCCAAGGTCATCTACGACCGCAAGCACAGTGCCATCACTGAGTATGACTTCTCGCAGGTGGATCTGGACGCCCTGCTGGACGGCTTTAACTGGCTGCATCTCAGCGGCATTACCCCGGCACTGGCTCCCAACTGCCGCAGCCTGATCCTGGACATGCTCAAGGTGGCCAAAAAGAAGGGCCTGACCGTGAGCTTTGACGGCAACTTCCGCTCCACCCTATGGACCTGGGAAGAGGCCCGCGACTTCTGCACCGAGTGCCTGCCCTATGTGGATGTGCTGCTGGGCATTGAGCCCTATCACCTGTGGAAGGACGAGAACGACCACAGCAAGGGTGACTGGAAGGACGGCGTGCCCCTGCAGCCCAGCTACGAGCAGCAGGACGAGATCTTCCAGCACTTCATTGAGCGCTACCCCAACCTGAAGTGCATCGCCCGCCATGTGCGTTATGCTCACAGCGGCAGCGAAAACAGCCTGAAGGCCTTTATGTGGTACGACGGCCACACCTTCGAGAGCAAGCTGTTCACCTTCAACATTCTGGACCGCGTGGGCGGCGGCGACGCCTTCGCCAGCGGCCTGATCTATGCCATGCTGCACAACTACAAAGCCATGGATATGATCAACTTTGCCGTGGCCAGCAGCGCCATCAAGCACACCATCCACGGCGATGCCAACATCACCGACGATGTCAGCACCATCCGCAACCTCATGAACATGAACTACGACATCAAGCGCTGACGCCCCGGCGCAAGATGGCTGCGAAACGGCTCTGGTACGCCCAAAAAGCGTATCCGGGCCGTTTTTTTGCTACATCAGCACTCCCTACTGGGATGTGATAAGTATGACTTATCCGAAATATTTTCCGGCTCTTCCTGCCAGAACATTGACAAATCTTTTTCTCCATGATAAAATACAGACGATTTTGAGAGACGAAGCGTGTCGAAGTCTTTTGAAAGCAATTAACCTTGGACCGCCCATGGGGGCTAGGTGCACCGGAAGAGCCGACTTTTCCGCTGCGCCCTAAGGCCATACGGACAGCCGGGTCCACTGCCGACCGGCGGCGTGAGCCGCCATTATTGATTGAGTTACTGCGCTCCCGCAGATCACTGCGTCGGAGCGCCTGCCGCAGAGCAGATCTTATCCTGCGGCTAAGCTCTATATTTTATAAGTTGGTTCCTTTACAACCATGAAATTGCGCAAAAAGCGTGCGCAGACTTGTGAAACGGTCAATAAGAGTAGTAAAAGTGTAATTGCTATATAGACTCTCGTCATCCCGTCCTTTTGAATCATGCTGTGATACTGCTCCGGTGTTCTGCCCGGGGAATTTATCCGCGCATTCAAACGGTTTTTCAAAGCGCAAGTCTGCACTCCGCGTGCAGGGCTTGCGCTTTTTTGTTTGTCCGCATGGTGGTAACAGGAATCAGGGACGGAGGAAAAAACATGAGTGAGAACCGTACGAGGTTCCGGCTGGACCAGCGCCGCGCACCCATCTACGAGGCGCTGGAACAGTTCCGGCAGATGCGGGTGGTGCCCTTCGACGTGCCCGGCCACAAGCGCGGGCGGGGCAACCCCGAGCTGACGGCCTTTCTGGGCCAGCAGTGCGTGGGCGTGGACGTCAACAGCATGAAACCGCTGGACAATCTCTGCCACCCGGTATCGGTCATCCGGGAGGCCGAGGAGCTGGCCGCCGACGCCTTCGGCGCAGCACACGCTTTTCTGATGGTGGGCGGTACCACCAGCTCGGTGCAGAGCATGGTGCTGACCGTCTGCAAGCGGGGCGACGAGATCATTCTCCCCCGCAACGTCCACCGCAGCGTGCTGAACGCACTGGTGCTCTGCGGCGCAGTGCCGGTCTATGTCAATCCCGAAGTGGACAAGCGCCTCGGCATCTCGCTGGGCATGAAGCGGGAGCAGGTGGCAAAAGCTATCAAGGAGCACCCCAACGCCGTGGCCGTGCTGGTGAACAACCCCA
>OFMN01002070.1_pt1 | contig 11366 bp, 7 predicted proteins | sample 1541791 | NCBI WGS metagenome assembly OFMN01 (sample SAMN04209248, study PRJEB22552) | human gut metagenome | biome: gut; material: feces | host: Homo sapiens | place: USA: Oklahoma
TACTTGGAAAAGATGAATCCAAGAAGGATCGCCTTTCTACAGTACTTTGGAATCTGATCCAGAGCATTTCTGAAGGTGCAAGACTTCTTGAATCTTTTATGCCTTCTACAAGTAAGAAGATCCTTGAGCAGCTTGGTAACGGACATGTAACAGAGAAACCGGAAATCCTGTTCCAGCGAATGGATCTCGAAGAGGTTATGAAGAAAGTTGAAGAACTTCATCCGAAGGTAGAAGAAAAGAAAGAGGAAGAAGCTGTTATCGACATTGAGCCGAAAGATGAGATCACATTTGAGCAGTTCGGAGCAATGCAGTTCCAGGTTGGAGAGATCATTGCATGTGAGGCTGTAAAAAAATCCAAAAAGCTTCTCTGCTCTCAGGTAAAAGTTGGAAGCCAGGTAAAACAGATCGTATCCGGAATCAAAGCACATTACACACCGGAAGAAATGGTTGGTAAGAAAGTTATGGTTCTTGTAAACCTGAAACCTGCGAAGCTGGCAGGCGTACTTTCAGAGGGAATGCTGCTTTGTGCAGAAGATGCAGAAGGTAACCTTGCACTGATGACACCGGAAAAAGAAATGCCGGCTGGAGCAGAAATCTGTTAATTGAAATGTTTGAAAATTCAGATAATTACAACCAAAGCAGATAATAAATAAAAAATATAAAAAAATCAAAGGAATATATTGACAAATCAGACGCCGAATGTTATTATATAACCATCAAAGAGAGAAAGAAATCTCCCAAAGATATTTAACTAAGAAGGCAAAAGTAACAGATGCCTGATTAGATTAAAAATACAAGTTCAACAGGAGGTCAGTCCCATGGACAGTATAGTTTCAGATTTTTATCAATATGTCAGTGGTATGATGAGTGAAGGTTCCTGTGAAGAAAGAGACCTTTGCCAAGCGTAAAAGTCCAGTAGAAAGAAAAGAAGATCAAAGATCGGAGAGTACGGAAACTGGAAGCAAAGAGAAAAAGATGAATCACTCATAGATGTATTGAATAAAAATACCGCATATAACATAGAATGAAAAATGTGTAAAGAAACATTGAAAGGACATGTTATAATCTCAGATTTGTTATAAAAGCAGGAATGACTTGACAGAAGATTTAATACATAAAGTATTGAATGGATATGAAAATCATTCAGGTGATAAAATAACAGATGACAAAGGTCTCACAGGAACGTAGAATCGCGAATAATCTCCGATACAAAATATAAAATTATAATAATAATACAATTAAATAACACTAAAAATGCACTTTCAAAAGGAATTGAAGGTGCATTTTTTTGACATTACAGACCTCATATGGTAGAATAATGAAAGAGTATCGGCTAGTGCCTAATGGACACATTCAGACCAAAACTAATATTTCAATGACAATGAGGTGAGTACAGTGGATAAGTATGAATATAAGTTAAAGACAGAAGAGATGCTGGAACTTATGGAAGATGGAGAATACAGAAAAGCAGCGGCAGCAGCAGATCTGATTGACTGGAAGCGTGTCCGTAACGCAGGGATGCTGATGAATGTCAGTGATATTTATGAAAAAACAAAAGAGTATCAGAAGAGCTATGATGTGATGAATCTTGCATATCGCCGTTCTGAAGGAAGCCGCAAGGTGATCTATAAGTTATGTTCTCTTGCAATTAAGACAAAGAATATAGATGAAGCAATCGACTATTATGACGAATTTATCCAGATTGCACCGAAAGATCCGAACAGGCATATCCTTAGATATCAGATCTTAAGAGCGCAGAGAGCGCCGATCGAACAGCAGATTGAGGCTCTGGAGGAATTTAAGAAGGCAGAATATATTGAAGAGTGGGCTTATGAACTGGCGAAGCTTTATCGCGAAGCAGGTATGATGACAGAATGTCTGGAAGAATGTGATGATCTGATCCTCTGGTTCAGCGAGGGTAAGTATGTTTATAAGGCAATGGAACTGAAGATGCAGTATAAGCCATTGTCACCATCGCAGCAGCAGAAATATGATCACAGATATGAGAAGCTTTCTTCAGAGACAGAAGAAATACCGGATCTGACTTCCTATTTAGGAGAAGACGAGGAAAAAGATTCTGCGTCAGAAGGAGCTGAAGCACTTGGAGATACAAGATCAATCGGGCTGACAGAACAGCCGGTGATGGAGAACGACAGTACTTCCGATGTGATTGACACGGATGCGGTTACTTTGGAAGCGGCAGAAGAGCCGGATGCCGAAGTAGAAAATCCGGAAGAAGCAGGAGTAGAAACAGCAGAAGTTATAGAAGCTTCCGAGGATGAGTCAGAAGTTCAGCCGGCAACGGTAGAGACAAGTGGAGATAAGAGAACACTTAGCAAAGATACTGCTTCCATACCGATTGTCGGTAAGAATCCGGTAAAACCAGTCAAGAAGAAACTTGGAGATACGATGCGGTTAGATGAAGCTCTGCAGCAATTACTCAATCCGAAACCGGAAGTTCAGGCAGAACCGGGAGAAGAAGTCGAACCGGATATGACAGATCTGGAAGAGGATATTGCAGCAATTGAGGATGTAGAAGATCTTGAGATCGTGAATCAACTGACAGAAGAGAAGAAAGCTGAGGAAGCCAGTAAAGAACGAGTAGTTCCATCAGGGATGAAAGAACTGATACCGGAACCGGAGACAGAAGAAGAGCTTATAGAACAGGCAGTGGAGGAGACTTCAGAAGATGTCCCGGAAGATGCAGTTACTATAGAAGCAGGAGAAGCAGAACCGGAAGAAGTTCTTGAAGTAGAAGAGGCAGAACCGGAAGAGGAAGAAATCCTTGAAGCAGGAGAAGCAGAACCGGAAGAGGAAGAAATTCTTGAAGCAGGAGAAGCAGAGCCAGAAGAGGAAGAAATCCTTGAAGTAGAAGAAGCCGAACCGGAAGAGGAAGAAATCCTTGAAGCAGGGGAAGCAGAACCGGAAGAGGAAGAAATCCTTGAAGCAGGGGAAGCAGAACTAGAAGAGGAAGAAATTTTTGAAATAGATGCAGCTGAGTCAGAAGATCTGACAGATGAATCAGAAGATTTGTCTGAGGTGGAGGAACTGATCTCAGAAACTGAAGTTGTCAATGATGAAGATGATTCAGAAGGAGCAGCAGTAAGAGAGACTATGGACAATAAAAATAATGAAGAACCAATTTTATCACCAGAGATACAGAAACTGATTGATGAGATTGAAGGTGTTATTCCGGAAGAGGAAGAAGTAGATGCAACAGTAAGTTCAGAAGAAGTTCTTGAGGTAGAAGAAGAACCACATGAAAATATGGGAGAGCTTGCGGATGATCTCAGACTCGGTGAGGATGAGTACGAAGATTATGATGCGTATGACTGGGATGATGCAGAAGAGTTTGACGAAGACGATATTTTAGATGATTATGAAGAGTCTGATGACGATTTGTTGGATGATTATGAAGAGTCTGATGACGATCTGCCGGATGATTATGAAGAGTCTGATGATGATCTGTTCGGTGAGGAAGAAGGATATGATGATCTGGATGCCTATGGTTATGAAGAAGACGATGAGGATGATGAAGTAATTAATCCAAGAGATCTTTTCACAGCAGAAGATAAGATTTCAGATGATGATCTTCTTGGTCTGAATTCTTATGAAGAAGTGCCAAATTTTGAAGATGAATTCAGCGTGAATCCAGCGCATAGTGAGGAACCGGATGACAGAGAGATTCCGGATGAAGATGATGGAATTGATATCATGTCTGCGACGACACCATTGAGCCGTAAAGAGACTGCAAAATTGATCGCAACAGGTAAGACATCACCATTACCGTTAGATGAGATTGCAGATGCAATGTCTGATACAGGATTTATTGTACATGGTCGTTATGATCTTGAAACACAGAGTGGAATCGGCACAAGAGCAGGACTTACAGAGGAACAGAAAAAACTCTTCTCTTATTTTGTACCTGTGCGTGGTATGAGTGAGCAGCTGGTAGATGTACTTGAGCAGGATAAGAACTGTACAAACCGCAAAGGAACTTCCAGAACAGGAAACCTTCTGATTATTGGAAATAAAGGAAATGGAAAGACAGTCCTCGCTGTTGATGTTGTAAAGGCAATTCAGAAGCAGCGTGATATCCGTCAGGGTAAGGTTGCAATTGTGACAGGTGAGTCACTGAATAAGAAGAGAATCGGAGACATTTTCCGTAAATTGTACGGCGGTGCACTGATCATTGAAAAAGCCGGACAGATGAACGAAAAAACACTCGCCAAGCTGAACAAAGCAATGGAGCAGGATACAGGAGAACTTTTGGTAGTTCTTGAAGAGCAGAGAAAACCACTGGACAGACTTCTTTCTTCCAACAGAGAATTCAGAAGAAAATTTACTTCCAGACTTGAAGTGCCGATCTTTATTAATGATGAGCTTGTAACATTTGGACAGACTTATGCTCAGGAGAATGGTTACAGAATCGATGAGATGGGAATTCTTGCACTGTACAGTAAGATTGATTCTTTACAGAGAGAAGATCATGCAGTAACAGTAGCAGAAGTGAAAGAAGTGATGGATGATGCAATCGCTCATTCACAGAAAGCTTCCGCAAAGAAGCTTGTGAAGAGAGTATTTGGAAAGAATACAGATTCTTCCGACAGAATTCTGCTTTCAGAGAAAGATTTCAACATTTAATGACATATATTTGTTAAGAATTAATAGACAGTCAGTAAAACGACTGTCTATTTTTGTGCAATAATACATTTTCTCTTTCTTTTTTATACAGTATCAAGTATAATAAAACTATAGTGTTCAAGGGGAGAATGAAACTTTGTTACCAATTGAAAGATTCGGTAATGTGCCTTGATCTATAAGAAATTGTATGGTTTTTAAATCATTACAATCAGGAATATATTTGAGCAGTGAGGTGGCTTTATGGTTAAGAAAAACAGCACGAAGACGAAAGTGCAGCCTTATGAGATCGGAGAACTTGACCATTATCTTTTTGGGCAGGGAAATCATTATGAGATTTATAAAAAGATGGGTGCCCATGAGGTGACAAAGAACGGAAAAAGAGGAGTGTATTTTGCGGTATGGGCTCCTCATGCAGTAAACGTTTCTGTAATCGGAGAGTTTAATGACTGGGATGAGACGAAAGATAAGATGAAGAGAGGAGAGCCTCTCGGAATATACACATGCTTCGTTCCGGAGGCGAAGAAAGGGGATTTGTATAAGTTCTGTATAGAGACACAGGCGGGTGAGAAGATATATAAAGCAGATCCATTTGCTAATTATGCAGAGCTCCGACCGGGAACAGCATCCAGAATTACAGACATTTCTAATCTGAACTGGTCAGACAGTAAGTGGATGACAGCTCGTGAGAAGTGGGATAACAAAGAAGAACCAGTGTCTATTTACGAAGTGCATATGGGTTCCTGGATGAGACATCCTGGAAGAGAAGATGAAGGATTCTATACATATCGTGAGTTTGCAGAAGCAATTACAAAGTATGTGAAGGATATGGGATATACACATGTCGAGCTGATGGGAATTGCGGAGCATCCGTTTGACGGTTCCTGGGGATATCAGGTGACTGGATATTATGCACCAACTGCACGCTATGGAACACCGGAAGATTTTGCATATATGGTGAATTATCTTCATAAGAATAATATCGGTGTTATTCTCGACTGGGTACCGGCGCATTTCCCGAAAGATGCACATGGTCTGGCAGATTTTGACGGAACACCGACATTCGAATATCCAGATCCGAGAAAGGGTGAGCATCCTGATTGGGGAACGAAGGTTTTCAATTATGAAAAACCGGAAGTTTCTAACTTCCTTCTGGCGAATGCATTGTTCTGGGTTGAACATTATCATGTAGACGGACTTCGTGTAGATGCAGTGGCATCTATGCTGTATCTGGACTACGGAAGAGAAGATGGACAGTGGATTCCGAATAAATTTGGCGGAAATGAAAATCTTGAGGCAATTGCATTCTTTAAACATCTAAACTCTGTAGTTTGCGGAAGAAATAAAGGCGTTATGATGATCGCAGAAGAGTCCACAGCGTGGCCGAAGGTGACAGGATCTCCTGAGGATGATGGACTTGGATTTACTTTGAAGTGGAATATGGGGTGGATGCATGACTTTACAGAATACATGAAACTGGATCCTTATTTCAGAAAAAATGCACATCATATGATGACATTTTCTATGGAATATGCATATTCAGAGAACTATATTCTTGTACTTTCTCATGATGAGGTTGTTCATCTGAAATGCTCCATGTTGAATAAGATGCCGGGAGAAGGATGGGATAAGTTCCGTAACCTGAAAGTGGCATATGCATTTATGATGGGACATCCTGGAAAGAAACTTCTCTTTATGGGACAGGAGTTCGCACAGCTTCGTGAGTGGAGTGAAGAGAGAGAACTGGATTGGTTCCTTCTTGCAGAAGAACCGCATCAGCAGATTCAGAACTGGTATAAAGACTTGCTTCATCTTTATAAGAAGAATAAGGCATTGTATGAGTTGGATAATGATCCGAAGGGATTTGACTGGATCAATAAGGATGATATCTTCCGGAGTATTTTCAGTTTCACAAGACATTCAAAAGATGGTAAGAAAAATCTGCTCTTTGTATGCAATTTTACACCGGTAGACAGACCGGATTACCGTGTTGGTGTTCCGAGAAGAAAGCAGTTTAAGCTTGTTCTTAACAGTGATGAGACAAAATACGGTGGATCGGGAGAAGAACGCCCATTGGTTTACAAGCCAGAGAAACAGGAATGTGATGGTCAGAAATATTCCTTTGCATATCCTCTTCCGGGATATGGTGTGGCAGTATTTGAGTATTAAGTTGTATAGTATAATGTTTTCCACGAATAGATGGAACAGGAATTAGACATACATTAATTTGCCCCTGCATAGATTGTAAAAAACAAACTATGCAGGGGCTTTTCTATGAGAGAATATATTGAGGAGCGTGCAGTAGAAATTGCAAATTATATTATAGAAAATAATGCGACAGTGAGACAGACAGCAAAACAGTTTCGTATTAGTAAGAGTACGGTGCATAAGGATGTTACAGAACGTCTGCTTCAGATCAATCCATCATTGGCTCATGAAACACGTAAGGTTTTAGACACCAACAAATCAGAACGTCACATCCGAGGAGGGCTCGCTACCAGAGAAAAATATTTACACTTGCATGCTTCCAATTATTGAAGTTAATGTTACAATAAAAGTGGATATTCAATCAGAAACACGGACATTGAGAGGAGATTGTTCAAATGCGGGTGGCAATCGTTGAAAGGGATGAAAAAGTATTAGAAGAACTGAAAAAAGGTTTAAAACGCGTAGATCCGAATTACGAGTTGGCGGGGATTGCAGGGAATGGACAGTCTGCATATGAGATGATAACAGTTATGCAGCCAAATCTTGTTATCATGGACATTGGGCTTCCGCGGATGAATGGGTTAAATCTTTTGAGAAAATTACGCACGGAAGGACGTGAGTTCCGTGTGATTATTATAACAAAGGATGAAGATTTTCAACAGGCAAAGCAGGCAATCGATCTGGGGGTGGACGGATATTTAGTACAGCCGTTCCGGCCGATGGAGCTTAAGAAGGCATTAAGCCGTATTCATGAAAAAATCAGAAATGAATATTGGATGCAGGCTTCTTTTACTGTTGAAAATGTTCTGTTAAGCTGTAGATATGGAGAAATTATATCGAATCAGAAGTTAAATGAAATGACTATCCGGAAATATGGTTTTACAGTGGATGATCCGGGATATTTATTTACGGTTTCAATGGCAGATGAATACGAGGAGCAGAAGGAAAATATACGTGGATTTCTCGAAGAAATCTGTAGACGTGAGTGTGGATTTTCGGCATCTGTTATATGTTCGGATCGATGGAAACAGGTGTATCTGATCATTTACCAGGTACGTGAAGCAAGGAACTGGAAAGAATATTTTCAAAAAAATGTGGTTACTGGGTTATGTAGGAATTTTCCGGGGACAATTATTTGTGTATGGATAGAGACAAAACAGCTGACAAAGCTGGTAGATGCAATGATTCAGGCAGGAAGTCTCATGGAATGGAATCTTCTTCAGCCGCGAGGAGTTTTAATCTGTCAGCAGACAGTTGAGAAATTTGAAGCTGTTTCAGTGCGTTATCCGGTAGAATTAGAACAACGAATGCGAGAAATGATTTTCGATGAAAACAAGAAAGGAATTGCCAGACAATTTCAACTTGTTTGTGAGGAAATGAAAAGAGAAAAATATTTTCCAAAAGAAATAAAATACAGTATCATTCGTTTTTGCATGGCAGCTGGATTGAATTATAGAAATTATGGCGGGGAGATTGACGAAACAAAAATCCTGAGTCTTATGCAGCAGATTACCTATGCCATCAGCTGGAAACAGATAGAGAAAGCGATTCAAGGCTTGGAACGGATGATATCATATGAGCATAAATTTGAGCAGTACAGTACGCTTATCCAAAAAGCAATGGAAATTATAAGAAAAGAATATGACAGTGGTATTACATTGGAAGAAGCAGCGAGCCAGCTTTATGTATCGGAAGAATACCTGAGTTCTCAGTTTAAAAAGGAGACAGGATATAATTTTACAGAAACTGTGAGGAAATACAGGATAGAAAAAATAAAGGAGCTTCTCAGGACAACAAAATATAAGATGAATCAGATTGCGGGGCTTGTCGGTTACTCTGATCCAAAATATATGAGTAAGGTGTTTAAAGAGGAGGAAGGAATTTTACCGACGGAATACAGACGTAACTCCAATGGGATTTCATAATCAGGAGTAATTTCATATTGCTTATAGAAAAAAGTAGAGAATAAGAGGCATATTTAATTAAAAAAATACACTTTTATAAAAAATTTCACCCTTTTAAATATAAAAAATGTGCTATGATATATGTGAAAAGTGAAAAGGATTTCATAGCCGTTAAGGCAGAAAGAGGTGAAAAGAATGAGCACAATGAACATTACTTTCAAACACCCGGATGAGATCATTGATTTCTTGAAAACAGTATGTAAATTTGACTTTAACATGGACATGAGAAGAGGACGGGCAGTAGTAGATGCGAAGTCATTACTTGGAATCATGAATCTGGGATTGAATAACGTGATTGAACTGCAGATGTATGCAGACGATTGCACAGAACTTGAAAGACAGCTAGAAAGATTTGCAGCATAAAATGGAACATAAAAATGGGATGTCGGACATTTGTTCGGCATCTTTTTTGATATATTATACCCATAATAGTGGATACATAGAATGCGCACTGCGGTGTACGATGTAGGTGTCGCAAGCGACCACCGCAGGCGTAAGAGGGTGCCGAGGCACATTCTTTGTTCTGGATAGATCAGAAGGGGAATAATTACCGTGTGTAGTAATAGAAATTATGGATAAGTTTTTATTTTACATAAACAAATACTTGTAAATCAATGCTTCCTCTACTATAATGAAGAACAGAAAAAGATATATAGATAAAGCAAATAGTTTTGATTGGATTTTACAGGAGGAAAGATTTGAAGAAAGAATTAGTGATTGTCCTTGACTTTGGTGGACAGTATAACCAGCTGGTTGCCAGACGTGTCAGGGAATGTAATGTATATTGCGAGATTTATTCTTATAAGACAGATATTGAAAAGATCAAAGCAATGAATCCGAAAGGAATCATTCTCACAGGCGGACCGAACAGCTGTTATGAGCCGGATTCACCGACTTATTCAGAAGAACTGTTCAAGCTTGGAATTCCGGTTCTCGGACTTTGCTATGGCGCACAGCTGATGTCTCATGTACTTGGTGGAAAAGTTGAGCGTGCAGATGTAAGAGAATACGGTAAGACAGAAGTTATTATTGATAAAAAAGACTCCAAAGTATTTGAGGGTGTTTCAGAGACAACAACATGTTGGATGAGCCATTTTGATTATATTTCAAAGATTGCTCCGGGATTTGAAATTACAGCACACACTGCTGACTGTCCGGTTGCAGCAGCTGAGAACGCAGCTGAGAAACTGTATGCAATCCAGTTCCATCCAGAAGTACTTCATACAGTAGAAGGAACAAAGATGATCAACAACTTTGTAAAAAATGTATGTGAATGTGCGGGCGACTGGAAGATGGATGCTTTTGTTGAGAATACAATTGCAGAGATCCGCGAGAAGGTTGGAAACGGAAGAGTATTGCTCGCATTGTCAGGTGGGGTTGACTCTTCAGTGGCAGCAGGACTTCTTTCCAAAGCCATTGGAAAACAGCTTACTTGTGTATTCGTAGATCACGGACTTCTTCGTAAAAATGAAGGAGATGAAGTTGAGGCAATCTTCGGACCAGAAGGACAGTTTGATCTGAACTTTATCCGCGTAAATGCGCAGGAAAGATATTATAACAAACTTGCAGGCGTTACAGAGCCAGAAGCAAAACGTAAGATTATCGGTGAAGAATTCATCCGTATCTTCGAAGAAGAAGCAAAGAAGATCGGTACTGTTGAATTCCTTGCACAGGGAACAATTTATCCGGATGTGGTAGAAAGTGGTCTTGGCGGAGAATCCGCTGTGATCAAATCTCACCACAATGTAGGAGGACTTCCGGATTTTGTAGATTTCAAAGAAATTATTGAGCCGCTTCGTGATCTTTTCAAAGATGAAGTTCGTAAAGCAGGACTTGAGCTTGGACTTCCTGAAAGACTCGTATTCCGTCAGCCATTCCCAGGACCGGGACTTGGAGTACGTATCATCGGCGAAGTAACAGCTGAGAAAGTTCGTATCGTTCAGGATGCAGATGCTATTTATCGTGAAGAGATTGAAAATGCCGGACTTGATAAGACAATTGGTCAGTATTTTGCAGCACTTACGAATATGAGAAGCGTTGGTGTTATGGGTGATGAGAGAACTTATGATTATGCTGTAGCTCTTAGAGCTGTTAATACGGTTGATTTCATGACTGCAGAGGCGGCGGAGATTCCGTATGAAGTTCTGAATAAAGTGATGAGCAGAGTTATAAATGAAGTTCGTGGGGTGAATAGAATATTCTATGATCTGACGAGTAAGCCACCGGGAACGATTGAGTTTGAATAGGATTTTGCAAAAATAGACCCAGTATTTATGCGGGTTCCAAGCAAATTCCGTTATTTTTTGGCAACGGATTGGCAACACTTTTTGCAATATTCCTTGAATAAAATTATATTTCTATAACATAAAAACCTTACTGATGAACTGTTTCCAAAATTGGAAAGAGCAGTCAGTAAGGTTTTTTGCATTTCTTTATTGATTCTCTTTTTTCAGTGCCTTTATGAGTTCGTCAGAGAGTTCCTGAGACGGAACTTTTGCCCGAATTTCAGAGGTGTCCAATTCCGGATAGTTATATCGCCAATTATCGTATTCT
>OFMN01002072.1_pt1 | contig 11341 bp, 7 predicted proteins | sample 1541791 | NCBI WGS metagenome assembly OFMN01 (sample SAMN04209248, study PRJEB22552) | human gut metagenome | biome: gut; material: feces | host: Homo sapiens | place: USA: Oklahoma
GCGGGCCGGACACCCGGCTGCGGTACTGCCGCACCGCGCTGGGCGAGCAGGTGCAGGCGCGGGTGGGGTGGCCGTAATAGCCGCATTTGCAGGGGTTCATGGCGGCTACCAGCTGGAAGTGGCTGGGGTAGGTGGCGCTTCCGGCGGCGCGGCTCACGGTGATCTGCCCATCCTCCAGCGGCTGGCGCAGCACCTCCAAGCTCTCGCGGGAAAACTCCGGCAGTTCGTCCAAAAACAGCACCCCGCAGTTGGCAAGACTGCACTCGCCCGGGCGGAACTGCGCCCCGCCGCCGGCAAGGGCGGCAGCGCTTGCCGAGTGGTGCGGGCTGCGGAAGGGGCGGGCAGAGATCAGTCCGCGCCCCTGCGGCAGCTGCCCGGCGATGGAGTAGATCTTGGTCGTCTCTACTGCTTCCTCCCGGGTCAGGGGCGGCAGGATGCCCGGCAGGCGCTTTGCCAGCATGGATTTGCCGGTGCCGGGTGCGCCCGTCAAAAGCACGTTGTGCCCGCCTGCGGCTGCAATGACCATGGCGCGCCGCGCCAGCGACTGTCCCATCACGTCCGCAAAATCCGGCACCTGCTGCCATGCGTCCTCCGGGTCAAAGGGGATGGCGGCGGCAGGGGAGAGGGGACGGGTGCCCTTCAGCGTCTCCACCACCTCCCGGGCGGTGTGGGCAGGGTAGACGGTCATGGTGTCGGCGCAGGCTTCGGCTGCTTCGGCGGCGTTCTCTGCCGGGACGTACAGCGCCCGGATGCCGTACTCGGCAGCGGCAAGCGCCATGGGCAGCACGCCGGACACCGGGCGCAGACTGCCGTCCAGCGCAAGCTCGCCCAGAAAGGCGGCGTCGGCAGGCACTTCTTCCAGCTGTCCGCTGGCGGTCAGCAGCGCCAAAAGCAGCGGCAGATCGTACACCGGGCCGGTCTTGCGCACATCGGCAGGAGCAAGGTTGATGGTGATGCGCCGGTCGGGGAAGCGGAAGCCAAGGTTTTTGATGGCAGCGCGCACCCGGTCGGCGCTTTCCCGCACGGCAGAGTCCGGCAGACCTACGATGGAAAACGCGGGCAGCCCGCCGGAAACATCGGCTTCCACCGCAACGGCAAAGCCGCGCAGTCCGTTCAGGCCAAAGCTGTTGGTCACAGAATACATGGTGTCCCTCCCTGCATGGCGCATGGTTTGTCAAAAATGCCAAAAGTGGAAAATAATGGATATATCTGCTGTACTTCGACAGTTTTTTCTGTTTGAAATCATTATAGTAAAGCACAGGAAAGTTGTCAATGCAGCAGAAAGGAGAACGAGAGATCATGACAAATGGGGAATGCTGCCGTTATATCCGTACCTATTCAGAGCTGGAGGGGCTGCAGCACGCCTGCACGCTGGTGTACTGCGCCGCTTCCACCCCGCAGGGGGTGCTGGCACAGCTGCGCCGGGAGCAGGGCGGCAGGGTGCGCAGCAGCACGGTACTTGCTCCGGCAGACAGCTTTGGCCGGATAATGCGGCTGCTGCGCTACCTGTGCGAAAACGGCGTGGGGCCGGAGCAGTGGCTGGAGGTGCTGGAGGATGTGCACCAGCCCTACCAGCTGCTGGATACATCAAAAAACGCAATGAACATAGCGGAAGAACCGGTTTTTTGTGGTATTTGTCGGTTTTAAGGGCACAAACTTCGGCCATTTTACGCAATTGACATAAGCGGAGCAAGAGTTTATAGTATAAGTAGGTTTATACAAACCATTTCGATCCGGGGAAAAAGATTTTAAACAAAGGTAAGGTGTACAAGATGTATCTGGATGAATATAAGCGCTGGCTGGCAGCGGATCTGGAGGATGCAGACCTGAAGCCGGAGCTGGCAAAGGTCGAAGGCAATGACGATGAGATCAAGGATCGCTTTGCTGTGGCGCTGAAGTTTGGCACCGCAGGTCTGCGCGGCGTGCTGGGTGCTGGTACCAACCGCATGAACATCTACGTTGTCCGTCAGGCAACGCAGGGTCTGGCAAACTGGGTGCTGACCCAGGGCGGTACCCAGACCGTGGCGATCAGCTACGACAGCCGCCTGAAGAGCGATGTCTTTGCCAAGACCGCCGCTGGCGTTCTGGCAGCCAACGGCATCAAGGTGCGCATCTATGATGCCCTGATGCCCGTGCCTGCCCTGAGCTTTGCTACCCGTTACTACAACTGCAACGCCGGTATCATGGTCACCGCTTCCCACAACCCTGCCAAGTACAACGGCTACAAGGCCTACGGTCCGGACGGCTGCCAGATGACCGATGACGCCGCCGCCATCGTCTATGATGAGATCCAGAAGACCGATGTGCTCACCGGTGCAAAGTACATCTCCTTTGCCGAGGGCGTGGAGAACGGCATGATCCGCTTTGTGGGCGACGACTGCAAAAAGGCGCTGTACGATGCCATCGAAGCACGTCAGGTGCGCCCGGGTCTGTGCAAGACTGCCGGCCTGAAGCTGGTGTACAGCCCGCTGAACGGCTCCGGCCTTGTGCCCGTGACCCATGTGCTCAATGATATGGGCATCACCGATATCACCATCGTGCCCGAGCAGGAATACCCCAACGGCTACTTTACCACCTGCTCCTACCCCAACCCCGAGATCTTCGAGGCGCTGAAGCTGGGTCTGGAGCTGGCCACCAAGACCGGTGCCGACCTGATGCTGGCTACCGACCCCGACGCCGACCGCGTGGGCATTGCCATGAAGTGCCCGGACGGCAGCTATGAGCTGGTTTCCGGCAACGAGATGGGCGTTCTGCTGCTGGACTACATCTGCGCAGGCCGCATCGAGAAGGGCACTATGCCCAAGAACCCCGTGGCAGTCAAGTCCATCGTGTCCACCCCGCTGGCAGACGCTGTGGCAAAGCACTACGGCGTGGAGATGCGCAATGTGCTGACCGGCTTCAAGTGGATCGGCGACCAGATCGCAAACCTCGAAGCTGCCGGTGAGGTCGACCGCTTCATCTTCGGCTTTGAGGAGAGCTACGGCTATCTGGCCGGCCCCTACGTCCGCGATAAGGATGCCGTCATCGGCTCCATGCTCATCTGCGAGATGGCTGCTTACTACCGCAGCATCGGCTCCTCCATCAAGCAGCGTCTGGAAGAGATTTACGCTCAGTACGGCCGCTACCTGAACAAGGTGGACAGCTTTGAGTTCCCCGGCCTGACCGGCATGGAGAAGATGGCTTCCATCATGCAGAAGCTGCGTGACCAGCCCCCTGTGGAGCTGGCCGGCCATAAGGTGGTCAAGGTGACCGATTACAAGAAGCCGGAAGAGACCGGCCTGCCCGCTGCCAACGTGCTGATCTACACGCTGGAAAACGGCGCTACCGTGGTGGTGCGTCCCTCCGGCACCGAGCCGAAGATCAAGACCTACTTCACCACGCTGGGCAAGGATCTGGCGGAAGCACAGGCACAGAAGGACGCTCTGGCTGCTGCCATCGAGCCCATCCTGAAGTAAAACGATCCCAAAGCATCTGCGGGGCTGCTGCACGTTTTTGTGCAGCAGCCCTTTTTGTGTTCACCGGAGCAAAAGCTTTCCTCCCCAAGGGGTGAAGGCTTACTACAGCACAGATGCACTTTTGCTGTGTAAAATCGGTTGAAGTTTGCGCTGTGATACGCTATAATAAAACATGGTTTATTATAAGCAGCTGTGGGCGCGCAGCGCGGCACAGCAGCAGGGTAGGTGGAAGAGATGGAAAAAACTGTATCGGCAGTATTGGTGGCGGCGGGCTCCTCGACCCGCATGGGCTTTGATAAGCTCAGTTTTGATCTGGGGGGCGAAACGGTGCTGCACCGCAGCATCCGCGCCTTTGCCCAGTGCCCGCAGGTCACCGAGCTTGTGCTGGTGGCGGGCAAAAACCGGGATTTTGTGGCGCAGCAGGCGGCGGACTGCCCAAAGCCTGTGCAGATCGTAGCGGGCGGGGCTACCCGCGCCGAGAGCGCAAAAAACGGTGTGCTGGCAGCGCACGGAGAACTGGTGGCGGTGCACGATGCCGCCCGCCCCTTTGTGAGCGCGGCGGTCATTACGGCGGCGCTGGAAGCAGCTGCCCGGTGCGGCGCAGCAGCCCCGGCGGTACCGGTGAAGGATACCATCAAGGCCGCTGCCCGGGGCGATGGCAAGACTGTGCCCCCGGACTGCGCGGTGCAGACGACCCCGGACCGCAGCACCTTGTATGCGGTGCAGACCCCCCAGTGTTTTGACCGTGCAGCGTATCTTGCGGCACTGGCGGAGCTGGACGCCACCCGCGCCCGCCTTGTTACCGATGATTGCAGCCTGTTTGAGCTGACCGGACGCCCGGTGCAGCTGACGCAGGGCGACTATGCAAACCTGAAGATCACCACCCGGGAGGATCTGCCCCGCCCGGCACAAAGAAAGGAAACGGAAATGCGTATTGGACACGGCTATGATGTACATCGTTTGGTAGAGCAGCGCAAGCTGATCCTTGGCGGGGTGGAGATCCCCTTTGAAAAAGGTCTGCTGGGCCATTCGGACGCAGACGTGCTGACCCATGCGGTGATGGATGCCGTGCTGGGCGCAGCGGCGCTGGGGGATATCGGCCAGCATTTCCCGGACAATGACCCGGAGTACGCCGGTGCCGACAGCCTGAAGCTGGCCTGCCGCGTGGCACAGATCCTCAAGGAGCACGGCTGGCGCATTGAGAACATCGACGCCACCCTGCTGTGCCAGCGCCCCAAGCTTGCACCCCATATCCCGGCCATGCGCGCCAATCTGGCGGCGGCTTTCGGCCTGCCGGTGGAAGCGGTAAGCGTAAAGGCCACCACGGAGGAGCATCTGGGCTTTACCGGCGAGGGACTGGGCATTGCCGCCCACGCTGTTGCCCTGATCGAAGCAGTGTAAGGGGGCACACACTCTCATGACACTGAATGCGATCATCGCCAATTTTCAGACCTTTAAAATTGTCGATCTGCTGGATATCATCATCATCGCGTTTCTGATCTACCAGCTGCTGGGCATTATCAACCGCACCCGCGCCGGGCAGCTGGCCAAGGGTGCGCTGCTGGTCATGGTCGTATATCTGGTGGCAAATACCCTGAATATGCGTACCGTTACATGGCTGCTCAACTCGCTGCTGCAGGTCGGTCTGCTCACCCTTGTGGTGCTGTTCCAGCCGGAGATCCGCCGCGCGCTGGAGCGCATGGGTCAGACCGATCAGTGGGCGTCCAAGCTGTTCAACGTAAAAGGGCGCTACAACGACCCCAGCCTGAAGGGCGCGTGGCGCAGCGCCATCATTGCCATCTGCGATGCCGCCGAGCGCTTTTCCGAGACCAAGACCGGCGCACTTATCGTGCTGGAACGCCATACCAACCTTTCCGAGATCGTGCGCACCGGCACCCCGGTGAACAGCGCGGTCAATCTGGAGGTGCTGGGCACCATCTTCTACGAGGGCACTCCGCTGCATGACGGCGCTGCCATCATCGAAAACGGCCGCATCAAGGCGGCGGGCTGTGTGCTGCCCCTTTCCAACAATCTGGATCTGGGCAAGGATATGGGCACCCGCCACCGCGCCTGCCTTGGCATTGCGGAAAACTCCGACGCCATTGCCATCGTGGTCAGCGAGGAGACCGGCATCATCTCTATGGCAAAAAATGGTGTGCTGATCCGTCATTTTGACCGCCAGAGCCTGTATACCCGCCTGATCGACGAGATGATCCCCAAGGAGTCCACGGTGGAAAAGAACACCGCCGACAGCTGGGCAGAGCAGGCGAAGAAGCTGTGGAACTGGATCAGCCAGAAAGGGGAGGACGAGCAGCAATGAGCAACCAGCCGAACAAGACGAACGGCGCAAAGCCTGCCGTCCACAAAAAGAAGAATCTTCTGGATGACCGCCGCATCCGGCTGGCGCTGTCCGTGCTGGGCGCCATCGTTGCATGGATGGTGGTCACCATTATCGTCCAGCCCGGCACCACCAACACCATCTATAATGTGCCGGTGGATTACACCTACGATTCCGCTGCCTATACTTCCCGGGGCCTGAGCATCGTCAGCGCCGAGGATAAGACTGTGAACCTGAAGCTCTCCGGCGATGGCTATACCATCGGCGGGCTCAGCGCCTCGGATTTTGTGGTCTACCCGGACTGGTCCAGCGTGCGCGACAGCGGCGAAAAGACCCTGCGGCTGCTGGTGCGCGGTGCAAACGGCCTGCTCAACGGCGTGACCGTGACCATGGAGGGCAGCGACAACACGGTGGACGTGGTGTTTGACGTGGTGGAGGAAAAGACCCTGCCCGTTACCGTTACCACCAACTATCTGCGTATTGCGGATGGCTATATCCTTTACAGTACCGAGGTCTCCAAGGAGACCGTCACCCTGTCCGGCCCCAGCAGCGAGCTGAGCAAGGTGGCTACCTGCACCGCCGAAGCGTCTTACAGCAGCGAGCTGACCGAGTCGGTCACGCTGGACACCCCCCTGCGCTTTTACACCAGCGGCGGCAAGGAGATCAAGTTCCAGTACACCACGCTGGAAGAAAGCAGCGTGGACGTGACGCTGCAGGTGTACAAGATGGCGACCCTGCCGGTGAAGGTGAACTTTATCAACGCGCCGCGCGGGTTCGATAACTCGGTGCTGAGCTACGCCCTCAGCTGCAAGCAGCTCAAGGTGGCAGGCCCGGCAGAAAAGATCGATGCGCTGTCCACCTTGTCCATCGGCACCATCGACCTTTCCACCTTCAGCCTGAACAAGGTGTACGAGATGCCCATTGAGCTGCCGACAGATATCTATCTGCTGGACAATATCTCCACCATCACGATCAGCTTTGACTGCTCCGGGCTGGAGACCAAGACCATGAACCTGCCCTCCAGCTGCGTGCAGGTGATCAACCTGCCCGCTACCTATCAGCTGACGGTGGAGACCGAGCGGCTGATGAACGTGATCCTCTGCGGCCCCAAGGGCGCTATGGAGACTTTGACCCCCGAGCAGGTGGTCATTGAGATCGACGCCGAGGACTTTGCTGTGGCTACCGGCCAGCAGAACATTGCCTGCCGGCTGTATGTGCCCTCCAACGGCAAGATCTTTGCACTGGGCAGCTATGTGCTGCAGTGCCGCATTGAAAGCAACTGATAAAAAGGAACACACTGTACTATGATTCTCGTTCGCAACATCCGTCTGCCGCTCTCCGCCGGGGAACCGCAGGCATTTGAAAAGGCCCTGCGGGAGGCACGCATCCCCCGCGCAAAGGTGCAGCATCTGGGCGTGGCAAAGCTGTCGGTGGACGCCCGCCGCGGCCAGCCCAAGCTGGTGTACACCGTGGCCGTTACCCTGAAAAACGAAGCCGAAGAACCCGCCTTCGCCGGGGCATCGGCCAACGTGTCCCTGCACAGCAGGACCGACTTCCGGGTGCAACGGGGCACGCAGAAGCTGCCCCACCGCCCGGTGGTGTGCGGCCTGGGGCCTGCCGGTCTGTTTGCGGCGCTGCTGCTGGCCCGGCAGGGCTACCGGCCCATCGTGCTGGAGCGCGGCCCGGCGCTGGACGAGCGGGTGCAGGCGGTGGAACACTTTTCCGCCACCGGCGAGCTGGACCCCAACGCGAACATCCAGTTCGGTGAGGGCGGCGCAGGCACCTTCTCGGACGGCAAGCTGACCACCCGCATCGGTGACGAGCTGTGCGGCCTTGTCACGGAAGTGTTTTTGCAGCACGGTGCCCCGGCGGAGATCGCCTGGAAGCAGAAGCCCCATGTGGGCACCGACCTGCTGCGGGGGGTCATCACCTCCATCCGCAAGGAAATCGAATCCCTGGGCGGTGAGGTGCATTTCAACACGGCCCTCACCGGTCTGGAACAGAAAAACGGACACATTACCGGAATTTTCACAACGGATGGTCCCTTTGCCTGCGAAGCACTGGTGTTTGCGGTGGGCCACTCGGCCCGCGATACCTTTGCAATGCTCATGGACAGCGGCCTTGTGCTGGAGTGCAAGCCCTTCAGCGTGGGCTTCCGCGCAGAGCATCTGCAGAGCGAGATCGAAAAGAGCCTGTATCACGAGGCGGCAGGCCACCCGGCCCTGCCCCGCGGCGAATACCAGCTGTCCCAGCATGTGGGGGAGCGGTGCGTGTATACCTTCTGCATGTGCCCCGGCGGGCAGGTGGTGGCCTCGGCCAGTGAGGAAGGCCGTGTGGTGACCAACGGCATGAGCTACCATGCCCGCAGCGGCAAAAATGCAAACGCCGCCGTGGTAGTGAGCGTGAACGGCACCGACTTTGCAAACGACCCCCGGCAGGCCATCGCGTTCCAGCGGGAGCTGGAAGCAAAGGCCTACGCGGCAGGCCGTGCGGCCGGGCCTTACGCCGCCCCGGCCGAGAACATCCGGAGCTTTCTGGAAGGGCAGGGGCAGCTGCACATCGGCAGCGTGGAACCGACCTACGACCGCGGCGTGACCGCAGCCGACCTGGGCAGCCTGCTGCCTGCGGAGCTGGCCGACACCCTGCGGGCCGGTCTGCGTGCCTATGAGCACAAGATCGCGGGCTACACCGCACCGGATGCCATCCTCACCGGCCTGGAGACCCGCACCAGCAGCCCGGTGCGGCTGAAGCGGGAAGAAAACTTCGAGTGCACCCAGCTGGCAGGGCTTTACCCCTGCGGCGAGGGCGCGGGATATGCGGGCGGCATCATGAGCGCCGCCGTGGATGGCCTGCGGGTGGCCCGCGCCATCATCAGCCGGTATGCACCGGCAGAAGGGTGAGAAGATTTTGATGAACGATCGTGAAAACGACAACAGGATCAAGGACGAGGGCCGTCAGGTGCAGCAGGAGCTGGAGGACCAGCTGCGCGCCTTTGGCGACACCATGACCGACGCCTTCCGCAACGGCTTTGAGGGCCGGGGCATGGAGATCGGGGACCGGGCTTACGATATTGGCAAGGCCGCTGTCCATGCGGCCAACTACGGCATCGGGGAGGCAGCAAAGGCCTTCCGGCAGGGCCGGGCTGGCTCCGGCACCACCACCGACGATGCCGCCGGGATGCCCGGTTGGTTCCGGCAGATCTTTGCAAAGCCGGAGCCGACCCCGGTGGAAAACATCCGCATCAGCGCAAAAAAGCGTTACAGCAACGGCTGCACTTTGCTGGCGGTGGGTATCACCTTTGCGGTGATCTTCGGTCTGGGCGGCATTGGCTGCATCGTGGCGTCGGATGCCCTTCTGCCCGACCTTATTACAGAGACCATGATCGGTGACACGGTGGCCACGGCCGCGGAGGGCATGACCTATACCTTTACCACCGGCGCTTCTATGGCCACGACGGTGCTGGAGATCACGGGCAATGTGCTGACCCTTGTCGCCTGCGGCTTTGGCGCGATGATCGCCGCCGGTGCCTCCCGGCTGTCGGCCTCCAAAAAGCTGCGGCTGCTGGCCGATGCCGCCGAGGGCGAGGACTATAAGAACGGCCTGCCGGTGGAGATGCTGGCCGACCTGACCCACCAGAAAAAGGCAAAAACTCTGAAAAAACTGCGCAGATACATCCAAAAGGACTGGCTTGCCGCTTGGCTGGATGAAAAAACAGAAAAACTCTACCTGACGGTGGAGGACTACCGCGCCGCCCAGGAAACGGCGGCTGCACCCCAGGCACAGCCGCAGCCGGAACCGGCTCCGGAGCAGCGCGAGGAAACGCCTCTCAATCTGGAAACGGCCCGGCGCTTTGTCCAGGTGCTGGAAAAAGAGCAGCAGCTGATGCAGGACCCCCAGGCCCGGGAGGAACTGGAGCAGATGCAAGAGACTGCCGCCGCCATCTGCGACTGGCTGGAGGCTCACCCGGAAAGCCTGCCCAAGGCCCGCCGCTTTGCGGAATACTATATCCCCACCACCCTCAAGCTGCTGCACACCTACAACGACGTGCAGGGCCAGCAGGGAGCCAACGCCGAGAGCATCCGGCGGGACATTGCAGGCATCCTGCACACGCTGAACCAGGCCTTTGACAACCTCTACGACAATCTGCTGTCGGACGTGGCCATGGATGTTTCCAGCGAGATCGCAGCCCTGCAGGGAATGCTGGCCAACGACGGCCTGACCGGGAGGGATTTCCAATGACCTACCGTGCCTGGGACCTGAAAACGCTGGACCGCGCTGCCGTCCGGGAGCTGACCCATGCCATCGCGGAGCAGCGTACCGAAGAACTGGAATACAGCGCCATGGACGAGGAGCCCTGGAGCGAACAGAAATATGCCGCCACGCTGGCCGCACAGCAGAAGGAGACGGCCTTGCTGGCCGGCATCCTGGCGGCCCGCGGCATCACCGACCCGGCCGACGCGCTCACCCTGCTGGCCGGGGAAGAGGAGCTGAGCGACCCCGCCCTGCTCACCGATATGGAAAAAGCCTGCCAGCGCATCTGGCAGGCCATCGACAATGGCGAGACCATCGTGGTGTTCGGCGACTACGATGTGGACGGCGTGACTGCCACGGCATTGCTGTATCAGCACCTCAAGGGCATGGGCGCCGCCGTCAAGTGCATGCTGCCCAGCCGCGAGGGTGATGGCTACGGCCTGTCGCGCAACGCCATCCAGTCCATCCACGACAAGGGCTATCGGCTCATCGTGACGGTGGACAACGGCATCTCCGCTGTAGCCGAGGCCGACTTTGCCGCAGAGCTGGGCATCGACCTTATCATCACCGACCACCATCTGCCGCCCGAGACCCTGCCCAAGGCAGTGGCCGTGGTGGACCCCCGCCGGGAGGACGATACCAGCCCCTTCAAAGGGCTGTGCGGCGCAGGCGTGGCCTTTAAGCTGTGCGCCGCGCTGGACGACTGCACCCCGGAGGAAATGCTGGATTACTGCGGCGACCTGGCCGCTGTGGGCACCGTGGCGGACGTGATGCCCCTGACCGGAGAGAACCGCACCCTGGTCAAGGCCGGCCTGCGGCAGCTGCAGCAGACCGACCGCCCCGGCATGGAAGCCTTGCTGGAAGAAGTGGGCCTTGCCGGAAAACCTGTCACAGCGGAGAATATCAGCTACGCCATTGCGCCCCGCATCAACGCGGCCGGCCGCATGGACAGCGCGGTAACGGCCCTGCAGCTGGTGCTGTGTGAGGACCCGGACCGCGCCGAGGAGCTGGCCCATAAACTCAACGAGATCAACGCGAAACGACAGGAGACCGAACTGCAGATCTTCAAGGCCGCTGAGGAATTGCTGGAGCAGCAGCCGGAGCGGCTGGAGGATCGGGTGATCCTGCTGTGGGGCCGGGACTGGCACCCCGGCGTCATCGGCATCGTGGCGTCCCGGCTGGTGGAGCGCACCGGCCGCCCGGTCATCGTGGTCACGGTGGACGAGCACGGCGAGTGCAAGGGCAGCGGCCGCAGCGTGCAGGGGTTCAACCTGCACGCCTGCATCGGGGCCTGCGC
>OFMN01002073.1_pt1 | contig 11340 bp, 8 predicted proteins | sample 1541791 | NCBI WGS metagenome assembly OFMN01 (sample SAMN04209248, study PRJEB22552) | human gut metagenome | biome: gut; material: feces | host: Homo sapiens | place: USA: Oklahoma
TCTTGGGAGCGGTGATGGTCTTGAAGTGGATGTTGAAGCCGTGTGCAAAGGCCAGAGCCTTGCCCTCGGTCATGTAAGGAGCCACCTGCTTGTTGTAGATATCAGCGCACAGCTCATCGGGCACCAGCATCATGACAACGTCGCCAGCCTTGGCAGCCTCTTCCACTTCCATGACCTTGAAGTTGGGGTGAGTCGCTGCGAACTCGGAAGCCTTTTCCCAGTGGGCAGAGCCCTTGCGCAGGCCGACCACGACATTGACGCCGCTCTCGGCCAGGTTCTCAGAGTGGGCATGGCCCTGGCTGCCGAAGCCGATGACGGCGACGGTCTTGCCGTCCAGCACGCCGAGGTTGCAGTCGGAATCGTAGTATTTCTTGATTGCCATAAGAATGTTCTCCTTTTTTCTTTTCGGATCGTTTTTCTATGATCGTTTTTTAAATAAAGGCTTATCGGGTGGGGCATTTTGTGCCCGGCAGCGGGAACTGTGCTTCCCGCACTTCCTGCGAGGGCTTCTGCATGTGCTGGTGCATCCCGCCCCGCTCCAGCGCGGTCACGCCGGTGCGGCACAGCTCCAGAATTTTATAGTCCTCAAACATCTTGAGGAACGCATCGATCTTTTCCGGCTTGCCGATGAGCTCAAACACCATGCTGTCCGGGGAAAGATCAATAATCTTGGCTTTGTAGATACTTCCGACCTCCCGCAGCTCCGCGCGGTTGTGGACGTCAGCCTCTACTTTCAGCAGCAACAGCTCCCGCTCCAGGGCTTTGTCGTGATCCAGCACGAAGACCTGCCGCGTGACTTCAAGGCGCTCGGTCTGCAGAATGAGCTGCTGGAGCTCTTTATCGGAGCCGGACACCGTGACGGTGATGCGGCTGACGGTCGGGTCGTTGGTGGCGGACACCGTCAGGCTGTCAATATTGAAGCCGCGGCGGCAGAACAGGCTGGACACCCGGGCCAGAACACCGCTCTGGTTGTCCACAAGCAGGCTGATGACCCTGCGCTTTCTGGTTTCCATTTCCGCACCCTCCTTATTTCATGATGATATCGTTGATATCGCCGCCGCCGGGGATCATGGGCAGGACTTTCTCGTCCTTGTCGATCATGCACTCGATCCAGGTGGGGCCTTTCTGCTTGAGGGCGTCGGCAAACGCGGCCTGGAACTCCGGGAGATTGGTGCAGCGGTAGCCTTTCAGGCCAAAGCCCTCGGCCAGCTTGACGAAATCCGTCTTGCGGTGGGGGTCGGTCTGGGAGAAGCGCTTTCCATAGAACGTGGTCTGCCACTGGCGGACCATGCCCAGCACCTGATTGTTGAAGATGACCGTGATGATGGGCAGCTCATAACTGACGGCCGTGCAGGCCTCGTTGAGGTTCATGTGGAACGAGCCATCGCCCGTGAACATGACTACCCGCTGGTCACGGCCCAGCGCCATCTGTGCGCCAATGGCCGCGCCGTAGCCAAAGCCCATGGTGCCCAGGCCGCCACTGGTGATAAAGCCGCGGCTCTTGGCGTGGCGCAGGTACTGCGCCGCCCACATCTGGTGCTGGCCCACGTCCGTGACATACACGGCCTCGGGGCCGCACTGGTTGCACACTTCGCCGATGACCTGATGGGGCATCAGGCGGGTGGGGTCGGACACCGGGTGGTAATCCTGTGCCTGCCACTCGCGGATCATGGCCATCCAGTCGGGGTGCTTCTTTTCCTCGATCTGGGGGAGCATGGCGTTGAGGACGTAGGCGGCATCGCCGGTGATGGAGAGGTCCACATCCACGTTCTTGCCCAGCTCGCTGGGGTCAATGTCGATCTGAATGATCGTTGCGTTCTTTGCAAAGGTCTTGGGGTTCAGAGCCACACGGTCCGAGAAGCGAGTGCCCACCGCGATGAGGACATCACAGTCGGCCACGGCCCGGTTGGAGGTGTAGCAGCCGTGCATTCCCACCATACCGATGTTCATGGGGTCGCCATAGGGCACGACGCCTGCCGCCATCAGGGTGTAGGTAGCGGGGATCTCCGCCTTGTGGATGAGGTCGCGCAAGGGCTGGCAGGAGGCCGCCGAGCGGACACCGCCGCCAAAGTAGACCAGCGGCCGCTGTGCCGCGTTGATGAGGTCCGCCGCCCACTTGACCTGCTCTGCATTAAAAGTGGTCACCGTGCGGATGGGCTCCGGCTTTTTGGAGGTAAACTCACAGACCGCCGCGGTCACGTCCTTGGGGATATCCACCAGCACGGGACCCTTGCGGCCGCTCTGTGCAATGCGGAACGCGGCCCGCATGGTGTCGGCCAGGTCTTCCACCCGGCGCACCGTGAAATTGTGCTTGGTAATGGGCATCGTAATGCCCTCAATGTAAGCTTCCTGGAAGCCGTCCTTGCCCAGACCGCTGGTGACAACGTTGCCCGTAAAGGCCACCATGGGTACGGAATCCATGTAGGCCGTGGCAATGCCGGTGACCAGGTTGGTAGCACCCGGGCCGCTGGTGGCCAGCACCACACCGGTGCGGCCCGTTGCGCGGGCGTAGCCATCCGCTGCATGGGACGCGCCCTGCTCGTGGGCCGTCAGCACATGGGTGATGCGATCAGCGTTCTTATACAGCTCATCGTAAAGGTTGAGCACCGCACCGCCGGGATAGCCAAAGATGGTATCCACGCCCTGCTCACAAAGGACCTCTACAAAAATCTGTGAACCATTCAACTGCATGGTGTGTTTCTCCTGTTTCCTGTTCCCTCATGACATACACTTCCAAAGAAAGTGCTTTTGCACGTCATTTTTTTCGATCTCTCGGCTTTTTTGAACGTTGGGTCAATTATACTATAAATCGGGCCGTTGTCCAGCGACGATTTGTAACGTGAATCACCGCAAAGATGAAGATAATTGAACACCATCTTGCGCGGTGCCAAAAGCAGCGATATAATTTGAAAAAGAAAAGAGAGGGAACAGCTATGACATTACGTGAATGGAACGCCCGCCTGCACGGGCTTGTGGTATTTCGTGCCCTGCTGGAGGACCCGGTGGTGGCAAAACTCGTCGATTTAACGGACCGGATGGCCGCCGGGGCCTCCGGCATAGGCCTGGTGTGCGACGCCGCGGCCGCCTTTGAGGCCGCCCTGTTTGAGCACACCCCCAACTGGAGCGATTATCTTTCCAACGCCGTTCTGGAATCGGAGACCATCTGCGTGCGGCAGGCGGCTGCCGGACAGCTCTCCCCCGTTTTGCAGAGTGCGCTGGACAGCGAGCTGGCCTTTCTGCAGGCGCTGTGCGGCCTGACACTGGACAAACTGTTCCAGACCGCTTATTCCGAGCAGAGCCAGCGGCCGGAGCTGGCTTTCCTGCCCCGTTGGGAAACGCGGGAGCTGGACCTTGCCGCCGCATATACCCAGCGGATGAGCGAGGTGGGCAAAAAGGGCTACGGCATGTTTGCCAAGCACCATGTTTTCACCGTGGAGAACGGTCAGCTGGTGCCGGTCAAGTATCCGGACCCCCAGAAGCTCTCCGAGCTGCCCGGCTACGAACAGGAGCGGGAAAAGGTACTTGCCAACACCCGGGCTCTGCTGACCGGGATGCCTGCCAACAACGTGCTGCTCTACGGCGACGCGGGCACCGGCAAATCCAGCACCGTCAAGGCCATCTGCAATGAGTTTGCCGCCGAGGGCCTGCGCTTGGTGGAAGTCAAGAAAAATCAGCTCTACCAGATCCCGGACCTGATGGACAAGCTGGCCGCCAATCCGCTCAAGTTCATCCTCTTCATTGATGACCTGAGTTTTACGGCCAACGATGATAATTTCGCCGCCCTGAAAGCCATTCTGGAGGGCAGCGTGGGCGGCCGGGCCCGGAACATCGCGGTCTACGCCACCTCCAACCGCCGCCACCTCATCAAGGAGACGCTGACCGACCGCACCGGCGACGATATCCACGAGGCCGACACCCGGCAGGAGCTCATGAGCCTGTCCGCCCGGTTCGGCCTCACGGTCACGTTCCAGCGGCCGGAGAAAGCACGCTTTGAGGCCATCCTCACCGAGCTGGCCAAGCAGCACCACATTGAGATGCCCCACGACCAGCTCCTGGTCAAGGCCGAGGCTTTTGCCATCCGGGCCGGCGGCCGCAGCCCCCGCGTGGCCAAGCAGTTCATTGAACAGTGCGAGTCCGGTGTCCAGAAATAATTGGATCTGATATCAAAAAAGCGCCCGTGCAGTTTCCCTCTGCACGGGCGCTTTTGTGTCTGCTTCAGCTCAGCCGGTTCAGCCGGACTGCCACATAGGGGTCCGGGAGTTTGAGCTCATCGGCCAGGTCTTCCTCGCTGGCGTATTTTTCTGCCGCGATGCCCACCAGCACGCTGCAGGTATCGAACCGCCCCTCCGGGGAGAGGGCCGTGATCTTTGCCTCACCGTCCGCGACCGCGGTCACCACGCCGTTGGGGTCCACGGTGGCCACACCGGGGTTCGAGCTCACCCAGGTGATGGGGACGCTCCCGCCGCTTTCCAACGCCACAGAGGCCGTCAGAGTCTCTTTGCTGCCCACCGTTTTAAAGAGCAGGTCGTTCTTGTTCAGCGTCACGCGGCCAATGTCCGAAGTGACGGTCACGGTACACCGCACGGCCTGCCCGTTGGAAGCCAGCGCCGTGATGGTGGCACCGCCGGTTCCCTGTGCCGTCACCAGACCGTTTTCATCTACCGTAGCCACCTCCGGGTTGGAGCTCAGCCACTGGTAAACATAAATAAAGGAGTGGTCATTGTTGATGAGCTTCAGCTGTTTTGTGGGGTGGAGATCATCGTATTTCAGGGCAAAGCTCAGGCTGCTCTGGTCCAGAGCCGGCTTTTTGGCCTCGCCCCCCGCGCGCTCCTTGGTCACCGTCACCTTGCAGGCTGCCCGGTCCCCCCGGTCTGAGATGGCCGTAATGGTCGCGGTGCCCGCGCTCCGTCCGGTCACCTTGCCGTCGCCATCCACCGTGGCCACGGTGGGGTTGGAGCTCATCCAGACGATGAAATAATAATCGCTGCTGCTGCCGGTGTAGAGGTAGGCTCTGGGACGAGGGTCTTCCTCCGTGATCTCCAGGTCCATTTCCGTCACTTCCAGCTCCAGCCCTTTGCTGCCCGGCTGGGGTGCGGGAGCCGCCTGGGCCATCAGCCCGGAAGCCAGCAGCACCCCGCTGAGGGCAAGCGCCGCCAGAAGCCGCCCAGTTTTCTGCATCGTATGTCTCATCGGGTCGTCTTCCCTCCTGTCATCCGTTTTGCTGTTTGGATAAGATGCCGCACGCATGTCATTTTTCAGTACAAATTCTCCCACTTACAGCTTATTTTACACGCGGGGGAAGCAAGGGTCAAGTTTTTCGGCGCAAATGTCACAAACTCGACGTGGCTTTTGGTGAGCTCACCAAAAGTTATTCTCCTTTTTTGTGCAAAAAGAGACCGCCGCACCTTTCCGGATGCGGCGGCCGTTGCGGGAACTTGCAGGAATGAGAAAATCGCTTAATAGTTGTGCTTTTTCAGCTCAAAGAAGCTCTGCGGGTGTGCGCAGACCGGGCACTTCATCGGAGCAGACTTGCCGATATAGGTGTAACCGCAGTTGCGGCAGATCCACACCTGCTGCTCCTCCCGGGCAAAGACTTTGCCATCCTTGAGGTTGGCGGCCAGCTCACGGTAGCGCTCTTCGTGCTCTTTCTCGATCTGGCCCACCATGGTGAACAGGGCAGCCAGCTGGTTGAAGCCCTCTTCCTTGGCCTCTTTGGCCATGCGGGGGTACATGTCGGTCCATTCGTCATGCTCGCCGCCCGCGGCCAGCTCCAGGCAGGTCATCACATCGGGCATCTCGCCGCCGTTCAGGGCCTTGAACCAGAGCTTTGCGTGCTCTTTCTCGTTGCCGGCGGTCTCCTCAAAGATGGCGGCCAGCTGCTCATAGCCTGCCTTTTTGGCCACCGAGGCAAAGAATGTGTACTTGTTGCGGGCCATGCTCTCGCCTGCAAATGCTTCCATCAGGTTTTTCTCGGTCTTGCTGCCTTTCAGTTCCATGGTACTCTCCTTTGTTCCGGTATCTCTATTCCGGTATATCGCGTGTGCGGAGAAGGGATCCCCTCTCCGGCTCATTCTATGTTTCTCTGGGAGTATTGTACCACAAGATCACGCAATAATCAAGAATCATTCCTACTTATGGCCTATCAAGAATTTTCTTTTGTTTTTAGCCATTATGCTGTTTGAGGGCACAGACAGCCAGGCTCAGGGCACTCCAGGCGGCCTGATACATCAGCACCATGACTACCGACAGCATCCCGACGCTGCCCGCGTAGGTCAGCAGCACCCCGATGACCACCGAGAACCACACCGACACCAGCTGTACCGTTGTGGCGCTGTTCTCGGCGTTCTGGGCCTGCTCCGCGGCACGCAAGCCGCCTGTCAGGCTGGCAAAGCCCTGGGTGTGGATCATACAGCAGGTCTCCGCGTTTTCCGCCGCCGGGGCTGCCTGTTCGGCTGCCGCAAGGGAGGTGCACTGCTCCTGATCCAGCAGCGTCACCATGCCCTCGGGCAGGTGATACACCTCGGCGATCTGCCGGGCCGTCAGGCTGGGGTCCTCGCAGGAGACCAGCAGGCGGATGTTCTCTTTCTGGAGCATCTCCAGCCCGCGGGCCGCATTCCGCCCACCCACATAGTGGAGGACGAACATGGCGTGCAGATTGCCGGACACGGCCAGATACAAGATCTGCAGCGTGCCGTTCTGGGAGTGCTTCTGCTCGTATTCCAGTTCAGGCAGGGGCACGCCCTCCCGCTCCATGTACGCCCGGTTGCCAATGAGGACGCGGTTGTTATCGCACCAGGCCGCAAAGCCCAGGCCCTGGTGCACTTCCAGGTCCTTGATCGGGTAGAGGATATCGGTGCGGTCCTCAATGATCTGCCGGAACAATCCCCGCAGCGCGGCGCAGCTCTGGTTGAGCACGCTGGCCGAGTAGAGAATGGCCCGGTCGATGCGGCCGCCCTTGAAGATGCGGATGTCTTCCAGCATGGCGCTGTCCGCCGTAAAGAGTTCGTCCGCGTCCACCTGCACGGTGTCCACGCCGCCCAGCTCTTCCACCGCTGCCCAGCCCGGGATGACAGCACCTGCCGCCGCAGCGGTCCGCTGCAGCCGCAGGGAGGCCACACCTGCCACCAATGTGGAGGAGAGGGGCGCGCCCATACAGAGTATGGCGGTCAGGGCCGCCGCGCCGCCGCTGATGCCGCCGCCAAACAGCAGGAACACCAACCCGGCCAGCACACCGGCAGCCAGCAGGATGTACGCGGTCTTCCGGGCACGGCGCTCACTGGCCCGCTCCCCAAAGCTCTGCTCCACCAGCTTTTCGTCCCAATCGGTGGGGCGGCTGAGGAGGATCCAGGGGTCTTTCTGGTCCAGACTCCGGGAGAGCATCCGGATCAGGTCTTTGTCTTTCACCCGGTAAGCGCCCCGGTGCTCCGGCTCGCTCATGGCCAGATCGTAGCCGCCTTTCACGGCAGCCAGCTGCACCCGGCTGCCCAGCAGGGCCATAAACAGGCCCAGTGCCGCGATGCCGGAGAGGATCGTAAAGCTGGAAGTCTGGTAGCTCTGGGCGTTCAGCAGGGCGACGACCGCCTCCAGCAGGGCCGCACAGGCGGCCAGCGCGGGCATGGTGTCGCTGCTGGGGCGTCCATCCTTTTTCAGGCCCAGCAGACCGTCCCGCAGCACGGGGGCCGCCACGGCCATGGCCGCCGCCAGGAACAGCAGGTTGGCGGCATAGAACGCCGCCGGGGCCACTACAGGGTCCAGCGCTGCCAGCGGAGCCAGAAGCCCTTCTGCCACCAGTCCAAAGTGGAGCAGCACCGCGGCCAGGATACCGCCCAGCACACAGCGCAATGTAAGGGCTGCGCCCATCTTGCGCAGCTTTTCGCCGACTTCTTCCGGGGTGGCGGGAGCCTCCTCGCTTGCCGGCTCTGCCTCGGCTGCCGGGGTCCCGTCCACAGGCACTTCTGCCGTGGATGCTTCCGCAGCCGGAGCGGCTTTGAGGGCCTCCACCGGCGGCTCTTCCGAAGGATTGCCCTCGTTGTCCAGCCCAATGAGCGGCAGGCTCATGCTGTCGTCCGGGCCGGGAGCCGTTTCCCGGGTGGGTGCCTTCACTTCATCATCGGCTTTCCCAAAGAAGCGGAACGCCGGGATCTCCGTCGTCTTCTCCTTGCCGCTCTCCGGCTCTGCCGCAGTTTCCATGCGGGGTGTCGGCTGGGGTGTCACCGGCGGCTTTTCCGGAGTTTTCTCCGGCTCTGCAGGAGTCTTGGTCGGCTCCGGAGCTGCCTTGTCCTCTGCAAACACCAAACCGGTCAGGGGGCTGGCAGGCAATGTCTCCGTCTGCTTGGGTGCAGACTTTGCAGGCGCTTTCGGCTTGCCAAAGAGCATGGCTTTCAGCTCTTTCATCTCCTCGTCCTCCCGCTGCTCCATGGCACTGCGGGACACAGCCGGCTGATCGAGTTTCTGCTTTTTCGTTTCATTACTGGGTGCCGGAGCGGTTGCCTTGTTCTCCGGTTTTTCTTTCTTCACCGGCTCCGCGGGCTTTGCCGGAGCCGCAGGCTTTTCCGGTTCTGCCGGTTTCACGGGCTCCGGTGCGGGCGCTTCCGGTTTTGCAGGCTCCTGCGGTGCCTTTTCCGGCGTGGCAGGTACCGTCTGCTTTTGGGGCTCTGGCATGACCGGCTGTTCCGCAGCAGCCTCTTCCGGTTCCAGCACCAGTTCCAGATCGGCCTGAGGCTCCTCGGCGTCATCGCCCAGAACAATTTCCCCCGTGGGCGGCAGCTCCAGCCCGCGCTCCGCCGGTTCCTTTGTTTCCGATTCCGGCTTTTCGCGGTGGAACAGCCCCCCGAACAGCCCGCGTTTGGGCGGCGTTTCCTCTTCTTCACGGCGGCTCATGGCCTCCGGTACCTGCGCCACGCTGGTGCTGAAGAACGTGCGGAATTTCTCTGCCTCGATTTCTTTCTGCGTCAGCTCTTTGCGGCGCTCATCCTCTTTTGGCATCCTTGTCCCTCCCTGTTTTTTTGGAGTCCACCTGCTCAGGCGTTTTTGGCGGCACGCTGCGACTGGATCTCATACAGGATGATGCCCGCTGCCACCGAGACATTGAAGCTGTCCACACCGGTGCCCTCGGCAGCCATATCCAGCCGCACCACACCGTCGCAGAGCTTCTTTACCAGCTGGGATACCCCGCTGCCCTCGCTGCCCATTACCAGTGCAATGGGACCGGTGAGGTTGTTCTTGCGCAGCGGCACACCGTCCATATCGGCGCAGTAGACGAACACGCCCTGCTCTTTCAGGCGGCGGATGGTTTCACCGATGTTCGCTACCCGGGCCACGGGCAGGCGCTCGGCCGCGCCCGCGCTGGACTTGATGACGGTAGGCGTCACGGACGCGCCGCCCCGCTTTGGGATGACGATGCCGTGGGCACCGCAGAGCAGTGCGCTCCGCATCACCGCGCCCAGATTGTGGGGGTCCTCAATGCCGTCGCTCAGCACCAGGAACGGGGGCTCGCCCTTGGCTTTTGCAGCCTCCAGCAGGTCTTCCACCGTCACATACTCGATCTCACTGGCAAACGCCGCCACGCCCTGGTGGCTGTCCGTACCGGTCATCAGCCGGAGCTTGTTGGGGTTCACCCGCTTGACGGCAGCGCCCACTTCCTTGGCCATGGCGGTGTAGTAGGCCGCCACAGCCGGGGCCATGCCCTCGGCCAGCAGCACGGTATCCACGCCAGAACCGCTCTTGAGCAGTTCGGTCACGGGGTTTTTGCCGTAGACCAGGCTCTCGTTCTTGGCTGCTTTGGGCTGCTCGTCCGTATTACGGCGGGGACGGCGCGGGGTATTTTTTTCTTCCATGGGTCGTTCTCCTCTCAATTTCTATGGAAAGACGCTTCCTGCATCTGAAAGTTTCCTGTTTTTGTGACAGAATCCGATATTGATTCATCTTGAAGTATAACATAAGCGGACTTTCTTTGCCATAGAATTGCGGTTTTTTCTTCCAGAGAATTTCCCGCTTCCACCCAAGACGCCCCGCCCGGGTATAAAGAAGTGTTGCCAGCTCCCGGGCAAAATATCCGTCCCATTTCCGGGCGGTGATGTTTTCCACAAAAAGCCCTGTATACAGGTTGTAAAAGGGTCCTGTTTTTTCCACAAGTTGAAAACTCTGTGGAGAACGTGCAAAAGTCCAGCGCTGACGCCTCTTTTTAGGGTGGATTTCCACACTTTCCACAGAGTTTTCCACAAACCGTTCTCGACAAGAGGAAAACCACTCGTACATTTTGTAATTTTCAAGTCGGAATTGTGACAAATTTTTAACTCAGTAGTTGTCTGCTTTTGCTTTTTTCTCCAATATCAAAATGACGAATGTGGATTTGTGTTGAAAATCCACCCCGTTCCAAATGCCGAATTCCCCTCACTGAATGTTGTCAAAACCAGTTGTAAATGTTGCAATCCGAAATGCTTCTGCCCCACCGCTCCCGGCCTGTCTTATTTCTTCTGCCGGAAAAGCAAGCACTCTTGCGAGAAAAGCGCTGCTTTGGATTGATTTTAGCAATTGTTTGGGGTATACTTAGCTTGTAAGTTCGTTAAACCATGCGCAAAGTGGCGCGTGGGCACGACCAGACCCCAATGAATTTGTGGAGGTAATGAATAATGTTGGTAAATGCAACCGAAATGCTGATTAAGGCGCGTGATGGCCACTACGGTGTGCCTCAGTTCAACATCAATAACCTGGAGTGGACCAAGGCTGTTCTGACCGCCTGTGAGGAAATGAAGAGCCCTGTCATCCTGGGCGTCTCCGAGGGTGCTGGCAAGTACATGACCGGCTTCAAGACCGTCGCCGCCATGGTGGACGCTATGGTCGATTCCATGGGCATCACCGTCCCCGTTGCTCTGCACCTGGACCACGGCACCTACGAGGGCTGCAAGGCCTGCGTGGAGGCTGGCTTCTCCTCCATCATGTTCGACGGCAGCCACTACTCCATTGAGGAGAACGTTGCCAAGACCAAAGAGCTGGTTGCTCTGGCACACTCCAAGGGCCTGAGCATCGAGGCTGAGGTCGGTTCCATCGGCGGTGTCGAGGACGGCGTTGTGGGCGCTGGCGAGATCGCAGACCCCGAGGAGTGCGCAAAGATCACCGCTCTGGGCATCGACTTCCTGGCCGCCGGCATTGGCAACATCCATGGCGTCTATCCGGCAAACTGGAAAGGCCTGGACTTTGAGGCTCTGGACCGCATCCACAAGGCCACCAACAACATTCCTCTGGTCCTGCACGGCGGCACCGGCATCCCCGATGACATGATCGCAAAGGCCATCAGCCTGGGCGTTTCCAAGATCAACATCAACACCGAGTGCCAGCTGG
>OFMN01002074.1_pt1 | contig 11337 bp, 5 predicted proteins | sample 1541791 | NCBI WGS metagenome assembly OFMN01 (sample SAMN04209248, study PRJEB22552) | human gut metagenome | biome: gut; material: feces | host: Homo sapiens | place: USA: Oklahoma
TATATCCTGGCAAGCTATACCTACGGTCCTATCTTGGGACTGTTTGCTTTCGGCATCTTCATGAAACAACAAGTGCGTGACAAGTACATCCCGTTAGTTGCCATCGCCTCCCCGGTTCTCTGCTTCATTCTGCAGAAGAATTCCGAAGCCTGGTTCGGAGGTTATCAATTCAGCTACGAATTGCTGATTTTCAATGCACTGTTCACTTTCATCGGTCTCTGTCTATTGATTAAGAAAGATAAAAAGAACAATTAACTTAATACATCATCTATGAACGTAAGACGTCAGTTTTTACTAAGTTTGCTTGCCGCCTCCCTCTTCCCCCACGCGGGAGGCGCGCAAGGACTTCCGACGGATGTCCGTCAGGCAATCGGGAAATTCCTGGATACCACCGCACGAAAAGAAGTTTCCGTAGGACGTATCAGCATCGACTCAGTGGCTGTGGAAGGAAATACACTGCAACTGTTTGCCAACATGAACTGTGCCTATATTCCTTTCCGTGAGGACAATGTGGCCGAAATCTACCAAGGCGTAAGCGCCCTGCTGCCGGCGGAGTTTGCCAAATACAAGCTGCAAATCCGTACCAACAAGCGCAGTATCGAAGAACTGGTTCCCCAAGCCCTGCGCAGTAAAAAAGACAAAAAGACGAAGACATTCAGCCCCGTCGCTTCCAAGCCTCTGGTTACCGAAGTTTCCTCCCCCTACACCCCCACCAACGGCTTGCATAACCGGCATATCGCCCTATGGCAAAGCCACGGCTGGTACTACGAATCAAAACTCGACCGCTGGGAATGGCAGCGTGCGCGTATCTTCCAGACAGTGGAAGACCTCTACACCCAGAGCTACGTATTGCCCTTCCTCGTACCGATGTTGGAAAATGCCGGTGCCAATGTGCTGCTTCCCCGCGAACGCGATTGCCAGACGGCAGAAGTCATCGTAGACAATGACGGTTGCCTGACCGGCCGTTCCGTCTATACAGAAAATTCCGGTGACAAGCTCTGGAGTCAGGGAGAAGGACAAGGCTTCGCCCACCTGCGCCCCCAATACATAGACTTTGAGAATCCTTTCAAGGAAGGCACCTACCGCGCCATAGAAACCATCAAGAAAGGAAACGCAAGCACCGCCGAATGGATTCCCGAAATCCCTTCGACCGGACAATACGCCGTATACGTCTCTTACCAAACCTTGCCAAACAGCGCGGACGATGCCCTTTACACCGTCTATCACAAAGGCGGCACCACGCAGTTCAAGGTAAACCAGCAAATGGGAGGCGGCACCTGGATTTACCTCGGCACCTTCGGCTTCAATGCCGGCCGGAACAATGAATGCAAAGTCGTTCTGAACAACCTTTCCTCCAAAGTAGGAAGAATCATCACTGCCGACGCCGTGAAGATAGGCGGCGGCATGGGGAACATAGCCCGGGGAGAAGTCAGCGGTTATCCCCGTTTCTGCGAAGCCGCCCGCTACTGGCTGCAATGGGCAGGCATACCGGACAGCGTATATTCAGAAAGCAACGGCAAGAATGACTATACCGACGACTATAAATGCCGTGGTATCTGGGTGAACTACCTTTCCGGAGGCTCTGCCGTGAACCCGACGGAAAAAGGGCTGAACATCCCTGTCAACATGGCCTTTGCCTTCCACTCCGATGCAGGAACTACACTGAACGATTCCATCATCGGGACACTCGGCATCTACTATACCAACGCCTACAATGAGAAATTCGCCAACGGAGCATCCCGCTACTTGAGCCACGACCTGACAGACTTGATTCAGTCCAACATCGTGCGTGACGTGCGTACCCTCTACGAACCCCAATGGACACGCCGAGGCAAATGGAACCAATCCTACTATGAGGCCCGTGTACCCCGCGTACCTACCATGCTACTCGAACTACTTTCCCATCAAAACTTTGCAGACATGCGCTACGGACTGGACCCGCGTTTCCGTTTCACCGTAAGCCGCGCCATCTACAAAGGTATGCTTCAGTTCCTCTGCTCACAATACCACATGGATTATGTAGTGCAACCGTTACCGGTAGACCACATGGCCTTGCGCATGACCAGCGAGAACGAAGTGGAACTGACCTGGCAACCCGTAGCGGATGCGTTGGAACCAACTGCCGTAGCAGAGAAATACATTGTTTATACCCGTATCGGCGACGGGGATTTCGACAACGGAGTATTGGTGGACGGCAACAGTTACCGAACCACGCTCCCCGCCGGCATGGTATGCAGTTACAAGGTAACCGCTGTCAACAAGGGCGGTGAAAGTTTCCCTTCCGAAATTCTTTCCGCCGGACGGGCGTTCAATTCCAAAGGTACCGTATTGGTGATAAACGGATTCGACCGCATCAGTGCCCCTGCCGACTTTACGGCCCCCGCCGACACCCTCCTTGCCGGATTTCTGGATGAGCAGGACCACGGGGTCCCCTATATCCGGGACATCAGCTACATTGGCAAGATGAAGGAATACCGCCGTTCCATTCCCTGGATGGACGACGACGCCTCCGGTTTCGGCGACAGTTATGGAAATTACGAGACCCAAGTCATCGCAGGAAATACGTTCGATTATCCTGCCATACATGGTGCCGCTATCCTGAAAGCGGGATATTCGTTTGTATCGGTTAGTAATGAAAGTCTCTCCCCCGTAGGAAAGGGAGAGAAGAATATTCCGGTGGATATGAGGGAGTATAGGTATGTGGACTTGATACTTGGGAAGCAATGCCAGACCAAGATGGGACGGGGAGGCGTAAAACCGTTGGAGTTCAAGACTTTCAGCAAACCGATGCAGGAGGCTATTGCGGCTTATTGTAAGCAAGGTGGAAATATCTTTGTTTCGGGCGCTTTTGTAGGAACGGATTTATGGGACAACCGCCTTGCAACCGCCGACGAAGCCGACAAGAAATTTGCGATGGAAGTACTGAAATATAAGTGGCGTGTGGGACAAGCGGCTACAATGGGTAAGGTGAAAAGCGTAGCTTCTCCGTTCCCCGCCCTTTCAGGAAACTATACCTATCACAATGAGCTGAATGCCGATTCGTATGTGGTGGAATCACCGGACGCCATTGAACCGGCAACCAAAGATGCACACACCGTGATGCGGTATTCTGAAAACAACCTGAGTGCCGGTGTGGCCTACCAAGGCGACTACAAGACTGTTGTATTGGGATTCCCTTTTGAATCCATACGTACTGATTCTGAAAGAGAGGCATTCATGAATGCTGTACTGACATTCTTCAATGACAACAAGTAATATCAACCAATCATCATCTATGAACAGAAGACTGTTAATAATCGTCCTGATGGCTTGCCTGCTCCCCCTGGGGATGCAGGCACAGCAAGGGACATTCCGTTTTGCCCAACTGACGGACATTCATCTGACCCCGAACAATCCGAATCCCACAGAGGACCTGCTGCGTTCCGTGGCACAGATTAATGCCACCGACAGTATCGACTTTGTCCTGGTGACGGGCGACCTGACCGAAGAAGGCGACCGTACTACCATGGAAAAAGTGAAATCGTGCCTTGACTTGCTGAAGGTCCCCTACCACGTAGTCCTAGGCAACCATGAAACGAAATGGAGCGACTCCGGCTGTACCGCTTTCGGAGAAATCTTTGGCGGCGAACGCTTCGAGTTCGAGCATAAGGGATTCCTTTTCCTCGGCTTCAACTCCGGTCCGCTGATGCGTATGGCCTACGGGCATGTAGTGCCGCAAGATATCCGTTGGATGACGGAAGAAATGGATAAAAACGGCAAAGACAAACCGGTGATACTTGTCACCCACTACCCGCTAATGGAAGGTGATGTGGACAATTGGTATGAGGTGACGGATGCCGTCCGCCCCTACAACGTGCGCTTGTTTATCGGCGGACACTACCACAGCAACCGGGATTTACGTTACGACGGCATTCCGGGCGTACTGATGCGCAGCAACCTGTGCGACAAAGAAGGGAAACCGGGTTACGGCATCTATGAAGTAACCGGGGATTCCATCCGGGTATACACGCAACGTATCGGCGAGCCCAAGAAGCAGTGGACAGCATTCTCGCTGACCGGACAGTATTACGACCGCAACGGAAAGGCAGAGAAATATCCTGACTTCTCGGTCAACAAGGAGTATCCGCAAGTAAAGGAGCAATGGATGGTGCAGACGGGCGCAGGCATTTACTGCTCTCCCGCCGTAGAAAAAGATAAAGTGTTCGTAGGAGACGATATGGGACAGCTGACAGCCTACGCCCTGAAAAACGGTAAAAAGCTATGGAGCTTTGAATCCGGCAAGCGCATTGTCGGTACTCCGGCCGTAAGCGAGGGTATCGTTGTATTCGGGTCTGCTGACCGTCACATCTACGGATTGAACGCCAAAGACGGCAGCCTGCTCTGGACGGTAGAAGCCGCCGAACCGGTGCTCGGAGCCGTGACCATCGAAGACGGCAGAGCATACATCGGTGCCAGTGACGCCACTTTCCGTGCCATAGACATCCATACGGGAAAAGTAATCTGGGCCTACACCAGCGTGAAGGGCTACATCGAGACCAAGCCGTTGGTGACGGAAGACAAAGTTATCTTCGGCGCATGGGACAATACACTGTATGCCCTGAGCAAGGCAAACGGGCATGAACTATGGAAATGGACGGGCGGACTGACCCGTATGCACTTCTCTCCAGCCGCCGTATGGCCGGTAGCCACCGACGGCAAAGTATTCATTACCGACCCGCAACGCGCCATGACCGCCATAGACATCCATACGGGCAATACCGTGTGGCACACCTTCCAGTCCATGGTGCGCGAGACCATCGGACTTTCCGAAGACGGTGAACGTATCTATAGCAAAACGATGAACGACAGCATTGTTTGCTATGCAGCTCAAGGAGATACTCCGCGGGAGTTGTGGGTAACCCATGTAGGTTTCGGTTATGAGCATGCCCCCTCCATGCAAGTGGAAAAAGAGGGGGTCATGTTTGGCAGTACCAAAGAAGGACTTATCTTCGCACTGGAAGGAAAAACAGGCAAAGTACTGTGGAAACATAAAATAGGAAATTCACTCATCAGTACCGTAGTTCCGTTGAACGGCCACGAAGTTCTATTCACGGCAACCAGCGGGGAAGTGGGACTTCTGAGAATTAAAAATTGAGAATTAAAAATTAAAAGATATATCATGAATAAAATCAGTTGCTTTCTTCCCTACGCAGGAAAAGAACAAGTAGAAAAAACAGTGAATAGCCTACAGGCGACAGGACTTATAGAAGAAATCCGGTTAATCACGACCGATGCCACTCTGGAATCGCTCCCGGACTGCGAAATATTGTTTGTTGACATGCCCTACAGCAGTGCAACTCTCAAAGCTATTGCTAATGCAGCCAAGGGAGAATACACATTGCTTTATACCAAAGAGACTACGCTCGAAATGGGTATGTTTGCACTGGAACGTATGATACACATCCTTGAAGATTCAAGCGCCGGTATGGTATATGCCGACCACTACCAAATAGCAGACGGCAAGCAGAGCAACGCTCCGGTAATCGACTACCAATTCGGTTCCTTGAGGGATGACTTCAACTTTGGCTCCCTGCTCCTTTTCAACACCGAAAAACTAAAGGAAGCCGCCGGACACATGAAGTCTGACTACAACTTCGCCGGACTTTACGACCTGCGCTTGAAATTGAGCCAACATTCAAACTTGGTACATATCAACGAATACTTATACAGCGAGGTGGAAAACGATACCCGCAAGAGCGGCGAAAAGATTTTCGACTATGTAGACCCCAAAAACCGTGACCGCCAGATTGAGATGGAGCAGGCATGTACCGAACATCTGAAAGAAATCGGGGGATATCTGGCACCGGAGTTCAAGAAGATTGAGTTCTCTGCCGGTAACTTTGAGTATGAAGCTTCGGTCATCATTCCGGTGCGCAACCGTATCCGTACCATCCGTGACGCCATCAAATCTGTATTGATGCAGAAGACAGACTTTAAATATAATCTTATCATCATCGACAACCATTCCACAGACGGCACTACGGAGGCCATCGATGAATTCAAGGATGACGAACGCGTCATCCATATCATCCCCGAACGTACCGACCTCGGCATCGGCGGTTGCTGGAATATGGGGGTACACCACCCCAAGTGCGGCAAGTTTGCCGTGCAGCTGGACAGCGATGACGTATACAAAGACGAAAATACACTCGCCATCATGGTCCGCGCCTTCTACGAGCAGAACTGCGCCATGGTGGTAGGCACCTATATGATGACGGACTTCAACATGAACATGATTGCTCCGGGCATCATCGACCACAAGGAATGGACTCCGGCAAACGGACGCAACAACGCCCTCCGCATCAACGGTCTGGGTGCCCCGCGCGCCTTCTATACCCCGGTGCTGCGCGAAGTGAAAGTACCCAATACCAGCTATGGCGAAGACTATGCACTGGGACTGAACTTCTCCCGCCAATACCAGATAGGACGTGTGTACGACGTGGTCTACCTCTGCCGCCGTTGGGACGACAATTCCGACGCCTCACTGGATATTGTAAAAATGAACGGACACAACCTTTACAAAGACCGTATCCGTACTTGGGAACTCCAAGCACGCATAGCAATGAACAAGAAAAAGTGATTGCACACCGTAAATCATCAAATAACAGACAAGCTCATGAATCAAACGATACACAATCTTCTAACCGGACAACTGGCATCCTGGGAGACGGCACGCAACAATTATGCTGCCCTCTCCGGTGTGCGGGTGAAAGAGCTGAATGTAAACGGCATACCCTATAAGGTACAGTTCAACCCGGCACGCATCGTTTCCTCCGGTGCCAAGGTGGATGCCAAGTCCATTCAGGAACGAAAATGCTTTCTGTGCCCGGCAAACCTGCCACCGGTACAGAAAGGTATCCCATTTGGCGGGCACTACCATATTCTGGTGAATCCGTTCCCCATTTTCCCTCGCCACCTGACGATACCGGAACTGGCGCATACTCCCCAACGCATCGCTTCCCGCTTCACCGATATGCTGGAGCTGGCCGAGGCGCTGACGGAATATACCATTTTCTACAACGGTCCCCGATGTGGCGCCTCCGCCCCCGACCATGCTCATTTCCAGGCAGGAAACAAAGGGTTCATGCCTATTGAAAAGGACTGGCGCGGACAGACTGCCGGGAAAATAGCCGATTATAGGAAAGCAGCACTGTGGTATCTTGACGACGCTCCCCGTGCCACACTTGTGATTGAATCCACCTCCAAAGAGGACGCGGCAGACTTGTTCGACATCATTTACCGTTCTCTGGACGTGAAACCCGAAGAAGACGAGCCGATGATGAACGTACTGGTCCTATACGAGGCCGACCGTTGGGTGGTCTTTGTCTTCCCACGCGAGAAGCACCGCCCCGCCTGCTACACCGCCGAGGGAGAAGCCAACCTGTTGAGCAGCCCGGCATCCGTCGACTTGGGAGGTGTCTTTATCACCCCCGTAGAAAAGGATTTCCTGAAAATCACTGCGGAAGACGTGGCGCAGATATTAAGTGAAGTATGCCTCTCTGCCACAGATTTCCACAAGGTACGGCAGCGTATCAGGGAAAAAATATGACTTCTGAAATCCAAGAACTCTAATTTTAAAGAAATACCATTATGAAAGAGCCCAAAGTACAAGTAGGCATTCTGTTTGAACCGCAGATAGAATTCGTTTTGCTGAATCCGTATCGCATGGACGGAACGGAAGTCAGCGGAAAGCAGGTAGTGACCTACGACGAAGGCAAGATTCTCTGGAATGGACGCCGGTATGACGAACTGCTGTTTGAACCGCAACACGAGCAGACCGATGCCTTCGAACTATTGGACGTTACCATCGGCATCAATTTCCATTGGGAGCGCAAGGAAGACCAGCGTTTTCTGGGTGCTCTCAAAATCATCGTTGAGAATGGAAAGCTCACCGGCATCAACGTCATCCATGTAGAAGATTATCTGACCAGCGTCATCTCCTCCGAGATGAGTGCCACCGCTTCTCTGGAGCTGCTCAAGGCACACGCTGTCATCTCCCGAAGCTGGCTACTGGCACAAATACAAAAGAATAAGGAAATCACCGAAGCCCAAGCTAACTACTCGGCCTTTACGCAGACCGACGAAGAGCTGATTCGCTGGTACGACCGAGAAGACCACACACGTTTCGATGTATGCGCCGACGACCATTGTCAACGCTACCAGGGCATTACACGTGCCTCTACCGATATTGTGAAACAAGCCATCTCCGCTACCCGCGGCCAGGTACTGACATCTGATGGTAAGATTTGCGACGCCCGTTTCTCCAAATGCTGCGGCGGTGCTTTCGAGGAGTTCCAATACTGCTGGGAAGACATCAAATATCCCTATCTTGCCCAACAACGAGACAGCAAAACGCACGCCACACTGCCCGATTTGACGCAGGAAGTCGAAGCGGACCGCTGGATTCGTACCTCCCCCGAAGCATTCTGCAACACCACCGACAAGAAAATCCTCTCGCAGGTACTCAATAACTATGACCAGGAGACTACGGACTTCTATCGCTGGAAAGTGGAATATACCCAGGAAGAGCTTTCAGCCCTCATTCTGAAACGTTCAGGCATTGACTACGGACAAATCATCGACCTTATCCCCATAGCCCGCGGAACCAGCGGACGCCTCTGGAAACTGAAGATTGTGGGAACCAAACGCACACTCACCATCGGCAAGGAACTGGAAATCCGCCGCACGCTCTCCACTTCACACCTCTACAGCTCTGCCTTCGTGGTAGACAAAGAGGAGTTGTCCGCCGAAGGCATTCCCGGACGCTTCATCCTCACCGGTGCCGGTTGGGGGCATGGTGTGGGACTTTGCCAAATAGGTGCAGCCGTGATGGGCGAGCAAGGGTATAAGTATGATGCAATACTGTTGCACTACTATATAGGTGCCAGCATTGACAAGCTGTATGAATAATCGAATAGAACACAATAAATCAATATCATGAACCATACAAAAAACATATCGCCATGGGCATGGGTACCCACCTTGTACTTTGCACAAGGCATTCCATATTTTATCGTAAACAACATCTCCGTGATGATGTTTACTAAAATGGGCGTACCGAACGGAGAAATGGCCTTGTTCACAAGCCTGCTCTATCTGCCATGGACTATCAAACCCTTCTGGAGCCCGTTTGTCGACATCATCAAGACCAAAAGATGGTGGACCCTTTCCATGCAGATTCTGATGTCTGTGGCATTCATCCTGCTGACGCTGTCCATTCCACGGCCGGACGAGGCGACTATGGCGGCCGGAACAACCCCCATCAGCATGTTCAGCATCACGCTGATGCTGTTCATCATCACGGCTTTTGCCTCTGCCACACACGACATTGCCGCCGACGGCTTCTACATGCTGGCACTGAAACAGAGTGACCAGGCAGCCTTCGTTGGCATCCGAAGCACGTTTTACCGGCTCGCCTCTATCTTCGGACAAGGCGTGCTCGTAGCCATTGCCGGCGCCATCGAACTGAGAACCGAAAACATTCCGCTGTCATGGACCATCACGATGCTGGTTACAGCCGTTCTGTTCAGCCTGGTGACGTTCTATCACCTCTTTGCAGTCCCCAAACCCACCTCAGATAAGTCAACACTGGCTGCCGATGCCGCCACTGCAGGAGCCATATTCAGAGAATTCGGACGAACATTCGCCACCTATTTCACCAAACCGGGCGCATTGCTGGCCATCGTGTTCATGTTGCTGTACCGCCTGCCTGAAGCATTCCTCATCAAAATGTGTATGCCTTTCCTGGTTGCCTCCAAAGAATCGGGAGGTCTGGAACTATCGACAGCAGAAGTAGGTATCGTATACGGCACCATCGGAGTCATATTCCTCACCCTGGGCGGTATCCTCGGAGGATTGTTCGCATCACGCATTGGCTTGAAAAAATCCATCTGGTGGATGGCAGGATGCATGACTCTGCCATGCCTGACGTTTGTCTATCTTGCCATTGCCCAGCCCGACAATCTGTTTGCCATCTCCACCGCCATCGCCATCGAGCAATTCGGCTACGGCTTCGGTTTCACGGCCTACATGCTCTACATGATGTACTTCTCCGAAGGTGAATTCAAAACATCCCACTATGCCATCTGTACCGCATTCATGGCACTAAGCATGATGATACCAGGTATGTTTGCGGGATATATCCAGGAGGCTATCGGATATACGGACTTCTTCTGGTTGGTAATGATATGCTGTTTCGCCACGGTTGTTGTCACCATTTTTGCAGACAGAAGGATAGACCCGGAATATGGAAAAAAATGATTAATGGTTAATGATTAATGTTTTGTGAGTAATATTTAGTGATTGATTATGAAGAGGACTATTATTATATCCTTGCTCTGCCTCCTTTGCGGAGGTGCGATGCAAGCACAGAAGATCAGAATAAAGACCGGTATCGAGGTACTGAAAGAACAGAATTTCCGATGCCTGGAAGGTAAGCGTGTAGGATTGATTACCAACCCGACGGGGGTGGACAACCGGATGAGGTCCACCATTGACATCCTGCACGAGGCGCCCAACGTGAACCTTGTGGCACTCTACGGCCCCGAACACGGTGTGCGCGGCGATGTGCACGCAGGCGACCATGTGACGGACATCAAAGACGCGACTACCGGACTGCCCGTCTATTCGCTTTACGGAAAGACCCGCAAGGCCACGCCGGACATGCTGAAAGATGTGGATGTATTAGTGTATGATATCCAAGACATCGGTTGCCGTTCCTTTACCTACATCAGCACCATGGGACTGGCCATGGAAGCCGCTGCCGAAAACGGCAAGGAATTCATTGTGCTGGACCGGCCCAATCCCGTAGGCGGATTGAAGATTGAAGGCAACTTGGTTGAAGATGATTGCATTTCTTTTGTAAGCCAGTTTAAAATTCCGTACCTTTACGCCCTCACTTGCGGTGAGCTGGCACTGATGCTCAATGGCGAGAAGATGTTGAAGGATGGGGAACAATGTAATCTCCACATAGTGAAGATGAAAGGCTGGAAACGCAAGATGGATTATACCCAAACCGGACTGCAATGGGTTCCCTCCTCTCCACACATTCCACATCCTCATTCTGCATTCTTCTACCCCGTCAGCGGCATTCTGGGCGAACTAGGATATATGTCTATCGGCGTGGGGTATACCATTCCGTTCCAGATGTTTGCCGCACCATGGATGGAAGCGGAAAAGCTGGCCGGAAACCTGAACCGTCTGAACGTACCGGGGGTCATCTTCAGACCGATGTACCTGAAGCCGTTCTATAGCGTAGGCAAAGGCGAGTTGCTGCAAGGTGTGCAAGTGCACATCATG